>Ga0105052_10001848_pt1 | contig 26980 bp, 28 predicted proteins | sample FRY03_FD_78094 | JGI IMG/M metagenome (GOLD analysis project Ga0105052, IMG submission 78094) | Freshwater microbial communities from Lake Fryxell liftoff mats and glacier meltwater in Antarctica - FRY-03 | ecosystem: Environmental > Aquatic > Freshwater > Ice > Glacier meltwater ... | reverse complement strand
TTTCTGGGCTACTATCTAAGATTTCAACATTCCAAACAGCTGGTAATTATACAGTAAAATTAAGGTTAACAGATGCGGGTGGAGCATATACTGATTGTAACGTTTTAATAACTATAGAATCTCAAACATGTTACATATACAGAGCAGAACACGCTGACAACTCTGGTGTTGTTTATACATATGTGGATTGTAGTGGAGCTCAACAAACTATCGCATGGGACGGAGAGTTCTCGGATCCGTTGGAACAAGAGTGGTGCGCTAGAAGTGGAACAGTTACCCCAACAGGGGCCACACAAACGTTGAAGACCTGCAGTAGCTAGTAATTAAATTAATAAATAAGTGATAATAATGGTATGTCAGCTATAATAGAAGTAAAATATTTTAACTGCTTTGTTTTAAAGAAAACAGTAGCTTCAGGAGGGTTACCTACTTGGGATGGTTCTAGAGGTATTCCTGCAAATATAGGTGGCTACCCTAGAAATGGATCGACTAGTCTATTTAACTGGGCTATAGAAGAAGCAAGGATTAGAGGTGGATATAACAACACAAGTGTGGATTTTGGTGTTAAAGCATATCTAGTTGAAGATGAACCATTATCTTCTATTAGAAGCAATTCTATGATCTACTCAGGTATATTAAATTCTAGAACAGGTATTAATAATACAAACGTATTTTCTGTAGGTGAGGACATCACTAAATCCGCTGACCCCGCTAATGGCAGCATACAAAAACTATATGCAGAAAATACCAACTTAATTATCATGCAAGAGTCTAAGATATCCCGGGCTTTAATCGATAAAGACGCTATATATTCTGCAGAAGGTGGAGGTACAGTTACCTCTTCTAATTTAGTTATTGGTGTTATACAACCCTACGCAGGCAATTTTGGTATTAGTAAAAATCCAGAAAGCTTTGCTGTTTATGGTTATAGAAAATACTTTACAGATAAAAATAATAATGCTGTCCTAAGATTATCTATGGACGGTATAACAGAGATTTCTAACTACGGATTAAAAGATTATTTTAGAGATGAATTAAATAACATTGATTCACCTATATATGGTAGTGGTAAACTAGTGGGGGGATTTGATATACATAACAAACAATATGTATTGTCTTCTCAGAAAAGTGATACAAACGTGGATCAATCATACAATACATTAGCATTTGATGAAGATATATTAGGTTGGCCTAGTTTTTTCACATACAAGCCTGATCATTTATTTAGTATTAGAAATAACTTTTATTCATTAAAAGATAACAAGTTATGGAAACATTATTATAGCGGGGATCAAATATTTACTAGAGGTAATTTTTATGGTGTATCTTCACCTGCTTCTATAACTTTTGTATTTAATGCAAATCCTAGTTTATCTAAAAATTTCAAAACAGTAAATTATGAAGGAGATAATGGTTGGCAATTAGATAGCTTTGTTTCTGATGGAACAGGTATGGATCTATATGATTCTACTTATAAAATGACAAATGATTCCACTCAAATACAAACAAATCCAGCTAATGTGTCTGTTCCATCTGTGTGGAGCTATTCGCAAGGCTCTTATGACAACTATGGAAATGTATACCCTACCACTTTAATTCCACCTATAAATAGGGCTGGTTTTGACAGAAAAGAAAATAAATATTTTGCTGATCTAGTAAATTCTAGTGAAGCAACTCAAGGAGAAGTTATATGGGGTAGTTCTGTAAGTGGTATAAAAGGGTACTTTGTAACAGCTACAATATCAACAGATACTGTTACCGACCCAGGAGGTAGAAAAGAACTATTTGCAGTATCAGCCAACTACTCTGAATCTTCATATTAGTACACAATGGAAGTAGTCATAAAAGAATCATCAGCTTTATCTAGCCAAGAGTTTAGAACTAATGTAGTTGCTTTAGAGGAACAATTACTATCTAGTGATAATCCACTTGTTGTAAAAGGTAATTCTGATTCTTTCCCTTTAACGCACTCATTCTCTGAAGGAGTTTATGTTAGAGAAATGAAAATGGATAAAGGTGGTATGGTAATTGGTAAAATACACAATAGAACACATACATGGTTTCTGATGAAAGGAAAGCTACTAATAGCTACTGAGTATGGTACCACAGTATTTAAAGCACCCACCTATGTAAATGCGTCAGCAGGGGAAAAAAGGGTTATACACGCATTAAAGGACTCTGTTTTTATAAATATCCATCCAAATCCGGATAATATAACAGATATAAAAGAATTAGAGGATACACTAACTTGTATTAGTTATGAAGCGTATACACAATACAAACAAGCAAAAACAGTAAAAATATGAGCATGGTAACAGCGGGTATCATTGGTACAATAGGTAATGTACTAGGTGGCCTTTTCGGCATGAGTTCAGCAGATGCAGCAGCCAGAAGAGCCGCAGCAGAAAAAGATCAGTTAAATAAAAAATTAACTTTTCTAGAAAACAATAGACAGAAAATTATGAATCCTTATGAAAATGCAAAGGATTTATCTAACTTATTAAGCAATCCTATGGCTAATTTAAGTGTTGCTACCCAAGCCGCAGAAATACAAATAGAACAAGCTGACATATCTTTAGCTAATACCTTAGATACTATTAGATCTACAGGAGCTAGTGCTGGAGGAGCAACTGCTTTAGCCCAAGCTGCTTTACAAAGTAAGAAGGGAGTTTCCGCTAGCATAGAAGCTCAGGAGGCACAGAATGAAAAATTAAGAGCTCAAGGGGAACAAGCTTTGATCCAACAACAAATGGCTGAAAAACAAAGAATGCAAAGTGTAGACGCTGCCGGTAAACAATTTATGTTTACTACTCAAGAAGGACGTGACACCGCTGAAATGGATAGATTATCCGCGCAGATATCTGGAGCTACATCTGCTGAAATGCAAGCAAATGCAGATAGCACAGGAGCAATGACAGGTATGATAGGGGGTATAACAAGTACACTCGGCTCAATGGCCACATCAGGGGTTTTTAATAAAAAACCACCATCTAGCACTGGGTCAGTTTTTGATGACTTAATCCGCCCTATCGACAAATAGTAAAACCGTAATAATATATTAAAATGAGTTATAGAGACCCTCAACAACATATTGATACCCAAACTGGGCAACATTTTAGAAACTTGCAGCAAGACATAACTAATACAGTTACAAAAATAGCTGGTGCTTATGATGCAGAGCAGGCTAAAAAAAAGTTGAAAATGGAAGCGGACGCTAAAGAAAACGCTAGGCTTTATAAAGTTAACACCGATACTGCTATAGATCTAGATTCCAAGTTACAAGTTGCGTCTAAGAACAATAATATGTTTAATCCTGAGAATAATCGGGCATTAAGCGATGTTGCAAATACATATGCTGATTTAAACCAATTACCTAAACTTACTGGTGAACAAAAAATCTGGCAGACAAATGTAAAAACCCTACCTGAAACGATACAGAAAGATTTAGCTTTTATAGGGTCTTATATAATAGATGTGAAAGCTAAAAGTGCTAATGCTGGGGAAATGAATGGTTTTGTTACAAACCAAGACCCAGACGGATTAACTTTTACAATGGGTATGGCAAATACCCTACCTGGAAAAAGATGGTTTACTATAGACAACTCTAAAGCAGGGGGAAGTCAAATTACTTGGCATTTCAAAAAAGATGGGGGTGATGGTAGAGTAGTTTCTTATACTACAGATCAGCTCAGACAAATGCAAAATACCCCAGGAGCTGAAATGATAAGAACAATACCTAATGAATCAGAGGATTTACAAACAATGGTTGGTCAAGGAGGCTTTTTTAAAGTTGTTGATGGTAAAGTTACTAAAGACTTAAAAGATGTATATTACGAAAACTCTAAATTAGAAACTAGGTCTACAACTAAAAACGGTGTTACTACTACAGAAACTTATAAATTAGCGGACACACCTATAATGTCTAAGGGATTATTAACAATAGCGGGTTCAAACATAGCCGGTATGACTTCAACCCAGCAAGCGGATTTTAATAATTTACTTAATAAAAAAATAAAGTTATCAGACTCAGGTAAAGCTGAAGGGAAAACAAATAAAATATATGAGGAAGATTTAATCCCTGGTTCCCCTTTAACTGAAGCCCAAATTGATAGATTAACACAAAAATATGCAGATTACGGATTAAGTTTATATGTAGGTTACTCAGAAAAAATTATATCCAAAACAGAAACTAAAATTAAAGATACCAAAGAAAGTACGGATACTCGTTTTATAGATAATCTTAGTATTCCTTTAATTAAAAGAAAGGATGGACCAAGTTCTGAGTTTAGCCAACCGGAGGCTGTTGATCTAGATAAATTAGGTTTTGTTATAGCGAAAAAAGGTTTTCGGATAAATGCTTCGCAAAAAGATACGGATGGTAGAAACTTTAAAACAATAACAAAAGGAGGTAAAAAGAGTGTGGATGTGTATGAGGGAATGACCAAGCAAGAAGTTAAAGATTTATTGAAACAGTTAGAAACAGGTGAAAACAGTCCTCCTGATACCAGAGAATGGTAAAATAATTAAATTCACAACAAAAAGTATATTATGCCAAAATACAAATTAGCAACAGGTGAAGTAGTCAACGTGTCCAACGAGAGACTTGAAGCTTTTAAAAAACATAAAGATTTTAAGGGAGCTATATTAATTAGTGAAGATGTAGATCCAAAAAAGGAAAAAGACCCTGCAGTTGTGGATCAAAACGCAGAGTTGAAAAAAGTTACGGGATCCAAATTGGTAAATGGTTCTTCGGAATTAAAATCAACTAACCAGGAACACCAAGATATTCTAGATCCAACAATGCCCCAAAATGTAGAATTACCTTTAAAGGAAAGTTCTATGAGCTTAGAAGGGGAAAGTATTCTAAATGAAGATAAGGTGAAACAAGAAAAGTTTTTACCTTATGGAGATTATTGGGATAAAGACGGTAAATTACAGAACAGAACTATACCTTATGAGGTGCAGCTTGATAACTATAAGAAAGGTTTTTCAGATGCTATGGGCGCTACTGGTATTTTTGAGTTTATGAAAGATTATTCCAAGGAAGACCGGAAAAGAATGGCTGACCAGTTAATCAAAAAACCTAGTTATACCACTAAAAAATATAACCATAAGACCGACACTTTTGATGTTGTTCCAACTGTGGAAGCAGCTTCTAAATTTACAAAGAACCTACCTAGAGATTTTGATAATTTCAATACAGCTAAAGAATTTTCTACGGCTTTAAATATAGGTATTGGTAAAACTATAAACGAAGATCCTTTAATACAATTCGAAATAAAGAAAAGCAGTTTAGAGGCTCAAGATGAGTTAAAAGAATACAGTAAGACATTAAATACTATTTATGATTTAAGTACGCCAGATGGGTTAAAATTAGCTGAAGCAGACTACAATAACAGATGGAAAGAATTAGTTATAGATCCTGTATTAAAAACTGATATATATAAAAATACCGTTAAGCAATTAGGTATTGTAGGAGCTGATATAGCGGACAAACAAAATATTGCTTTTGGTAGATATAAAGATACTTTTTTAAACGTAATGGACATAGGTAGAGAGTATCTACCTGATCTAGGTTTTGATATAACTGAATCCCTTGTTAAAGGGGGACTTGGTTTAGTGGAAGGTTATAATAATGCTCAGGTCGGAATGGCACAAAAAGACTTTGAGAAAGTTACAGGGGACCTTACTAGATTAAAAGCGGATGTGGCTAGTGGTAAAATTAAAAACAATCAACCAGCTACTTATGGAGGTTTATATTCCAATAAAGAGGGATACACCACCAACCAAAGAAAAGGTACAATTAAAGATAAAATTAAATATTTAGAAGAACAATTAAACTCCAAAAAGAATTCAATTATAGTTGACTTAAATGACGCTTCCAAAACAGCGGAGTATGCAAACCTTTTTAAAGCAGCTGATTTTTCAGATGGAATACAAATAATAGATTTAGTTAGAGTTTTTGCAGAGTCAACTCCTCAAATGGCTATTGCCGCGGCTGGAACTTTGACAGGAAATCCCGTATTGTCCGGGTTGGGGTTTATGTCTATGTTTGCTACAGAATACGGTAACGGATATTTAGGAGCTATAAAGCAAGGTCTAACTAACGACGATAAAGAAGTTAGTGAAGAAAACCTATTAGAAGCTTTATCTACTGGTAAATACGCGAGCCACGCGGAAGCTGTTGCTTTTGCTGCTTTTTCGGCAGCGTCGGAGTATGCTGGAGCGAGTGGGGTAGCTAAGGCTACCATGAAAAGTTTAGGTGTTGTTGGAGACTTAAAAAAAGTAACCGCTTCTTTATATAGAGGGGAAGCAAAAGCTTTTGTTGCTCAAGCAGCTAAAGCTGCAAAAACCCAATTAACAGCGGGGGTTGGTGAAGGTCTTACGGAATTCGCTCAAGGTAATTTTGCTCAAATGAGCATAGGGACTCAGTTAGGGGGGATTAAGGGCGTTGGGGATTACATAGACACTAAAGATAATATGACTTCTGCCGTAGTTGGTTTTGCTTTAGGTTCTTTAATACCATTTGGAGGTAGTGTTGCTAAATTCGGGACTACTGAGTTAAGAAACGCTTCTAGAGATGTAGCTACTAGATTTGATTTAGGTAAACTAGGTAGTAATTTAAAAGCTGTTAACGGGTTCTTTACAGAAGCTGAGACTAATTTAAAAGTTAAATTTGAAAGCAACGAGATAACAGAAAGTGAATACCAAGCTGAATTAAGCCATCTAAATGCTGTTAGGAATACAGGTCTTAAAATACCTAAGAATTTTAGTCAAAATACTAAAAAGAAGGTGTTTGACTTAATACTAAAGAAAAATAAAATAGAACAAGACATACAGGGTATGGAACCTGAGTTAGTACTTGCGGAAAAAAAAGCGATAGAAGAAATAAACATAAAATTAGCTAATATATCTGCAACAGAAAGGTTAACTATTAATGTAATTAAAGCTAAAGGTAGCTTAGATATTGAAATTATACAAGCAAAAAACGCTACTGAGGCTAAAGCTTTTGCAGAAAGCAAGAAAATGAACCTCGGCAAAGATGCTAATTCTACTGGTTATATATCTGAAGACGGTAAAACGGTTATTGTGGATATGGATAGAGCGGCTGTTTTAGGGGAGGTTAATACTGCCTCCCATGAGCTCTTACATGGTGTGCTTTTTAACAGCTTATATAATATAAATGCAGAAGGTACTATAGAAGGAAAGAATGTTGTTAGAGGTTTGGCTTCTGCTTTAAAAACGGAATTAAACAAAATAGATGCATCTGCTTTAAAAAACACTGAGTTTGCGGCTAGATTACAATTATATAAAGACCAACCCTCCTCTGTTAGAGCAGAGGAAGTATTAACTTTATTTGCCGATGCCTTATACTACGGTGATATAAAATATAATGAAAGCGTTTTCACTAAATTAAAAGATTTTGTTAGACAAGTATTACAAAACGTAGGGTATAAAAATATAGAATTTAACAGTGGCAAAGATGTATACAATTTCCTTAAGGATTTCAATAAAGGAGTTTCTAGAGGTAAATTAGGTAAAGGAATTACTAAAGTAGCGGAAGATGGGGCTGTTGTGGGGAGTGATATTAGAAGATTTCAAGGTAAAGAAGCTGTTCCTAGAGTCAAAGAAAGTAAGTCTCAATTATTACCAGAGCAAAGCGAGTCTATAGCTGTAGATATACAAAATATACAAGACCTTAAAAAAGAAAATATAGCTTTAGCTGCTAAATACGATAAAGAAGTTATTAAAAGTGCTAAAGAAACTAGATTAGAAAACAAAATCATAGAAAGCATTGAACCTGTAGTTAGTAGATTAGTAACTAACAGAACCAAAGCATTGTATGACCCTATTGCTGATGATGCAAAAAGAGCAGTGTCTAGAAAGGAATTTCAAGATTCTATGAAGGGAGACATTGAGGCTATGGTACTTAATGAATTCACCGGCAAACAAGATATTGAAAAGTTTATTATAAACAGGGGATATCTGAGAGCTAATGATTTAGCGAAAAGGTTAGGTATTAAAGCGGCTGAAGAAGGTATTGCCCAAGGACTAGAAGCTGCAGAAAAAGTAGCAGTAGAAGAAACAGTTACTGAGGCTGCAGTAAAACCAAAATATAAGACGCTTATTCAAAGCAAAGTATTACCTAGTGAAACGGTTAGTAAGATTAAAGATAAAATAACAAAAACTGTTACCTTACTTAAATCTAAAATGGATGCTAAAGTATCCCTGAATAAAACAATAACCCCTCTTGTAGCTGAAATAAAGAAAGAAATGGGGAAACAAGCTGATATTGATATTAAAAAAGCGATGGGAGGCAAAGCCGAGAGACAAATAGAAAAATTCTTACTTAAAAATAAGAAAGCTATTTTAGAGAATATGACCACCACTTGGTTAATGACGGCAATGCCTGGAGCTATACAAAAACAAGTTGACGGTAAGTTTATATCTGATTGGCAGGGCAAAAAAATAGACAGGGAAACAGTTAATACAAATAATGCAGGTAAAACATCAGGAGCTGAAATAGTTAGAAGATTGCCTAACGCTTCGTCTAATATTAGTGACGCTGATTTCTTAGGATATATACTAGACAAAACGGGTAATCCTATTAGAGGACGTAAAGAATCCTTAGCTAAAGCTATAGCAGAGGAAGTTGCTTTTGATATTTTTACACAACAAATTCAAGATCCAGACAGTGATATAAGCAAAGCTTTTGAAGGTAACCAAGAAAGATTAGGTGTTGTTTTGGCGGATAATTTTGTTCAGGATTTATCTAAGCAAATAGACAGGGGTAATGTTAAGTATTCAATCAGCACGGGTATTGCTAGAGTGGACACTGCTAGAAAAAATGTATCTGCGTATTTAAAGTTAAATTATGCGAAAGCCTTATATAGTGGTAAACTTAATGACCTTAAAGAAATTCATAAACTTAAAAAATCAGATGTTGAATTCGCTGAATTAATGGATAATTTAAGCAGTAAACATAATGAATATTTTAATTTAGAAATAACAAAAGCAAATAAAGAACAAGCTGTAAAATTTGAAGCAGTAGGTAACACTGATTTTAATACTTTCCTGAACAACTCTATTATGTTAGCAAAAACAGACATAGAAGGAGCTTTTGGATTAAAACAGGGGTCTGTTGTATTAAACAAACTTAGTGATAACGTTAAAGAGGAGGTTGAAAATGCCTTAAATTTGGTGTTACTTGATTTGATAAAAAATAACGGGGCGGTTGAGGGATTAAATAAGTTTATAAAGACATATCAACCTGGGTTAGCTAGTGGATTTAAAAGAAGCATATACGGTAATAATAATAACATATACAAATTAATTAAGAAATTAGGTAAAAGTAATGAAACTATAAAAGAAGCTATTAAATTAGCAAAACTTAAATTAGTTAAAACACCTAAAGGACAAACCTTACACACTAATGGTAAGAAAGTAACTACAGTAATAACACAAGAGACTAACAGCCCTGATTTAAAAAATCTTATTGAAGGTAGTGGTTACGATGTTGACATTCTAGGTAGAGGTAAATTAAGCATCGACAGCGAGCAACTTTACATATCTATGGTAGAAATATTAAAGGAGGGTTTAAGCAACGGATCAATAACAACAAATGCTGCTATAGCCTTACTTAAGTCTATGGGTACTTCAATGCGCTCACCTGCAAAAATGTTATCAAAGCTTAAATATTTTTACCCTGATAAAAGTTCTGATTCAAAAGACTACACATTTGAACATGGTATTCCTGTTCAGCAGCTACTAGTCGCTACTGCTTTTTACGTTAGTGGTGGTAATGTTGATATTAGCAAAGTAACAAACATTATAGATAAAAGTTTTATTACTCTATTACCTAAAAGAATATCAAGAACTGTAGATTCACGCTTTAATTACACGTTTAAAGATAATAACGCTTTAGATTTAGACAACCCTGGTTTTAATAGGTATTTTAATTCTACAATAAAGTCAATTCATCCAGATTTCAATGAGGATTCTATGGTTGATTTAATTAATTTATCAAAAATGTCAAATGAAGCAGCTGCTGAAACAGTCAAAGCCGCGAGTAATACCGCTATAGCAAGACAAAGTCTTTCTTTAAATAATAATCTCAACAAGCAAAGAGCTATAAATAACGCTAATAGTGTTAAGTTTTCATTGTCTCCTAAAAAGATTAGAGTATTTGACTTTGATGATACACTAGCTAGAACTAAAAGTAAAGTGCTATACACAATGCCGGGTGACTTTTCTGTATTTCATGGTAGCCCTAAGGATTTTGAAGATATAGGTATTAGAAGTGGTATAATTTATTTAGCCACGGAGAAGAGAGAAGCAGAAGCATATGCAGCTAGTAATAGAGGAGAGGTATCTGAGTTCATCCTTAACAATAAAGATGTAACACCTGAATATATAATACTTAACAGTATAGAGCAACTAGGATATTCAACAGAAGGAGCTAGTTTGTATGAATTAATAGATTCTAGATTTGACAATTCTTTAAAGCCTAGCCAAATCAAAAAGGTACTTAGTCAACTTAAAAAAGAAGGTATAACTTCTTTTAGTTACACGGATGGGTCACAGGTTTCCGGGAAATCAACAGAAAGTATTGCTGTTATAGACAAATCTATTATAAGTAAAAAGAAAAGTGTTGATGCAGCTACATTTGCTAAGGAAGCTTCAGCTATGGAAGCTCTAGGGGTTAAATGGGATTTTTCTGAGTTTAGTAAAGTTATAGATGGCGAAAAGGGTCCTTTATTAGAAGTTGCTAAAATTATAGCAGACAAGGATGGATCTAAAGACATATTTGTTTTAACAGCAAGACCTCAAGATGCGGCTGGACCGATACAAGAATTTTTAGCTTCAATGGGATTAAATATCCCAATAGAAAATATAACAGGTCTAGGTAATGGCAATCCACAAGCAAAAGCTGACTGGATGATACCTAAAATTGCAGAGGGGTATAATGATTTTTATTTTGCAGATGATCACACAGGTAATATAAAAGCTGTGAAAGAATTATTAAACACATTTGATGTTAAAGGGAAAGTGCAAGTGGCTAAAGTTAAATTTAGTTTAAGCATGGACAAGACTTTTAATGATATGATCGCTAGGAACAAAGGTGTTGCAACAGAAAAAGTTTTTTCTGATATTGTAGCAAAAAGAAGAGGTGCTTTAAAAGGCCGTTGGAAAGTATGGATGCCTGGTTCTTTAGATGACTTTAAGGGGCTAACGTCATATGTATTTGCAGGTGAAGGTAGACAAGGGGATGCGGATCAGAAATTCTTTCAAGATGCGTTGATAACTCCCTATTTTAGAGGAGTAGCAGCTATTGAAACAACTAGACAGACTCTTAAGGATGATTTTAAGGGACTTAGTAAAATTTTTAAGCCTGTTGTAAAGAAACTTGGTAAAAAGACCCCAGACGGGGACTATACGTATGATCAAGCAATACGAGTTGCTTTATGGAACAAATCTGGATTTGAAGTTCCAGGGTTATCTAAAAGAGATAATACTAAGTTAGTGAATTTAGTGGCCAAGGACGCAGAGCTTTCAGCTTTTGCAGATGGTTTGTTACTAATATCTAAAAAAGAAACTTGGTCAAAGCCTAGCAGCTACTGGGACGCTCATACAATACTATCTGATTTAAACAATATGACGGAAAAATCAGGTAGAAAAGAATACATTACTGAATTTATTGAAAATGTTGATATAATATTTAGTAAAAATAATTTAAACAAAATTGAAGCAGCCTACGGAACAAGACAAAAAGATGCGTTAAAAGATATTATATACAGAATGAAGAACGGTACCAACCGTTCTGCTGGAATGAATAAGAATGCTAATCAATGGAACAACTGGGTTAACAACTCTATCGGCTCTATTATGTTCTTCAATAGAAGATCAGCAATCTTGCAGTTACTATCCACAGTAAATTTTGTGAACTGGAGTGACAATAATCCTGCTAAAGCGGCTCTAGCGTTTGCTAATCAACCCCAATATTGGAAAGATTTCGCAACTATCTTTAATTCAGATAAGCTAAGACAACGTAGAGCGGGTTTAAAAAGTGATGTAAATGAGGCAGAGATTGCTAATGCTGTAATGAATTCTACAGATAAAGCAACCGCAGCTTTAAGCTACTTATTAAAAATAGGATTTACCCCTACTCAAATTGCAGATAGTTTTGCTATTGCTGCAGGAGGTGCAACATTTTACCGTAATAGAATCAATTCTTTGAAAAAGAAAGGAATGACTCAAGTAGAAGCAGAGAAACAAGCATGGGGAGATTTTAGCCAAATATCTGAAGAAACTCAACAGTCGGGTGATCCTGCTTTAATTTCTTCTGACCAAGCAAGTACCGCCGGTAGACTGATACTATCTTTTATGAATACACCTATTCAATTAAATAGGTCTATAAAAAAGGCATCGTTAGATATATATAACAGAAGAAGAATCCCTGGGCAAACTCAAGCTCAAAGTGATATTTCAAACATTAGCAAAATAATTTATTATGGAGCAATACAAAATATTATATTTTCAGCGTTACAAAACGCATTATTTGCTTTAATACCAGGATTTGATGACGACGATGAATCTGATGAGGTTATTGCCGCTGATTTAGATAATAAGACAGCTAGAATTCTTCATAGTATGATTGATACCACCCTTAAAGGAGGATTTGGTTATCCGGGAGCGGTTATATCAACTGTAAAAAATGCTATACGTGAGTATCATAAACAAGAAGAAAAAGGGTATATTGCTAATCATGCCTATACTATTCTTCAATTAACTAGTTTATCTCCTCCTATAGGTTCCAAGCTTACAAAAGTATTTAAAGCAATACAGACAAATAAATTTGAAACTGATGTAATTAAAGACCGAAACTTTGACGTGATGTTGGATGGTAAATTTAATCTAAGCCCATCTTATTCTGTGTTGGGTAGCTTAGTAGAAGGAGGTATTAACTTACCTGTATCTAGGGTTGTTGATGAGCTAAACTCTTTAACTGAGGCGTTAGATTCTCGTAATACTGCATGGCAACAAATAGCATTAGGATTAGGTTGGAGAACTTGGGATGTTTCTGCGGAGAATGAAGAACACGATCTTATAAAAACAGAGGCCAAAGCAAAAAAGAAAATTGACAATAAAATAAAAGCAGCTGAAAAAAGAAAACAAAAGAAAAACAGTAGCAAAGATGAACCTTATAAAAAGCAAACATATAAAAAACAAACATACAACTAAATGATGTTAACACATAATTTTGATTTAAAAGAATTTCAATGTAAATGTGGATGTGAAATGCCTAAGAGTGTATTAGAAAATATATTTAAGCTAGCTGACAACTTACAATTACTTAGAAATTGGATTGGTAAACCAATAGAATTAACAAATGCTTACCGGTGTGGCCCTCATAATGCTAGCATTGGAGGTAGTAAAAACTCACAGCATATACTAGGTAAAGCAGCTGATATAAAGATTAGTTCCACTAAACCTAAAGAAGTTGCTAATATAGTTGAAAAACTGATGGGTGAAAATGTTATTGACCTAGGAGGGGTAGGTAGATATGATACATTTACTCATATAGATATAAGAGGAATAAAAGCAAGATGGGATAACACAACAAAAAAGGAATAAACACTAGGCGTACCATACCTATAATTCCTGTAACCAAAAAAGGGACCTCACATTGAGGCCCCTTTTTTAATTATATAAGTATAGAATGTATAGCATAAGCTTACTACCCGTCACACGCTCCACAGGATTCATCCATCGCTGCAGCTGCAATATCACCACGTAAAACACTTTCAGTTCTAGTATAATATAAAGTCTTTACACCTTTCTTCCAAGCTTCAAAATGAACTTTGTTCAACCACTTAGGGGTTGCTACTGCTGGGAAAGCTAGATTCAAACTTACAGACTGATCAATATACTGTTGACGTATTCCGGCTTGGTTTACTAATTCCAATTGGTTAATTTCCTTAAAAGTTCTATAAACTTCTTTAGCGGGTATATTATGAGTGCCCACGACAATATTATCAAGCTCCACAATATCCTGTACCGAACCACCATCAGCCAATATTTTACCCCAGATTTTTTCATTATTTATTTTATATTTTTTTAATAGTTTAACTAATGTCGGATTTTTACGGATAAATGTTCCTTTAGCTGATTGGTCTGTAAATACATTAGCGGCCCAAGGTTCTATACCCGGCGAAACATTGCCACTAAGCTTACTATTAGAAACAGTGGGAGCAATAGCGCGCAAATGAGTGTTACGCAGACCAGTACCAGTGCACCACAAAGGCTCACCATATATCGCAGCAAGTGCCATTGAAGCACGTTCGCTTTCGATCTTGATCTGCGAAAAAATCTTCCTAGTTTCAAACTGAGAAAGTAAGCCTTCAAAAGGTATGCCTTTGTCTTGTAGGTATGTGTGCCATCCAAGTACGCCCAACCCCAATGCCCGTCCTTTCTGGGCGGAACGAATTGAATTTTCGAAGCCCCGTAATCCTTTGGCTCTTTGTATAAATTCCTCCATAACTCCATCAAGAAACCAAATCGAGTCGTGAATAAGGTTAGTGTCTTTCCATTCTTCATATTTTGCTAAATTTAATGACGACAAGCAACATACAAAGCTATGGTTTTCATCTGTGTGTAATGTGATCTCAGAACATATGTTAGTCATATGAACTTTTAATCCGTTGTGTTTGTATGCTTCTGGGTTAGCTTTGTTAACATTCCCTTTAAACATAATATAAGGTTCTCCTGTTGCTTTCCTTTTCCTAAGTAATTTGCTCCATTTATTTCTTGCCTCCACATCTCCTTGCTCGAGCTTGCGCATGAACTTATCCCCAACTACCGCGCATTGATGTAGATTAAGAGACTGTCTGTTGACGTCACCTTTAGGTTCCCTAGTTTCAAGCCAATCTTCAAAATCATCGTGCTCAATATTAATGTTAGTAGAGGCAGCTCCTCTTCTAACAGATCCTTGATTAGTAGCTAAAATGGTTGAATCATAAATTTTAACAAAAGGAACAACCCCGTCCGATGTTCCATTACCTGTTATTTTTTTACCAGCAGGTCTTATTTGATTAATACCTATACCAACCCCTCCACCGTGTTTAGCAAGGAGCATCATCTCTAAATTTTTTGTTCCAATATCTTGTATCGAATCAGCAACATCAATCCCAAAACAGCTAATAGGTAAGCCGCGATCAGTCCCAGTGTTTGACAATACAGGACTAGCAAGGCACAGCCAACCATTCCAGATATAATCAAAAAATTTATCAGCCATCTCTGGCTTATATAGTCGTTTAGCAACCGTTTCAGCGACTCTACGGTATGCTTCTTTAGGTGTTTCTCCGTTGTGTAGATATCCCCCGGATATTGTCTTTTTGTAAACGTCGTTATCACCCCACGCAGGGTAATCTTCTCCTTTTTTCCAATCATTATTCCAGCTCATTATTTATTTTTTGTATTTCATTCATTATTTCTTTATCTATTTCTAAATCCTTAGACTCATCTCTATTTAATATCCACATATCTCCTTCCCACCTTAATAAACCTGGTGTAAAATCATTAGTGTCCATATTATAATTCTAATTTTCTTTCTTCTGGTTTCTTAATCTCTTTTGCATGCTCTTCTTCCTCCTTTTTAAGATCAGCCGTTAAGTCTTCTAAAGCTTTGTCGTAATCAGGTAACTTTTTTACTAGCTGAAGAGTACCAACAGCTATTTCTTTTAGCCTAGTATTTTCTGTTATTATCTGTTGTACTACCCCTATTAAGGCTTTCATCTTGTTCTCTAGCAAGTCTGTCCTACTTTGTTTTTGTTTTGTCATTAGTTTGAATTTGATATTAAATCATTATATATTTATTCATCGGTTAATTCTATTTTTAAATCACTACCAAATATTTTCGTAGTCGTCTCCTTCGTTTGCTTTTGAGTAATCCGTCGGACGAATAGCAAAGAAATCTGTGTGCGTTACTCCCCCTGTCAAATGATAAAACCAATCAAGATTACCCGCCGCTTTAATGTCATAAGCGAAGTAATTCCCAAGGTCAACATACCCTAGTTCCACAAGTTTTTCATTTGTTCTCTTTTTAATAAAGTGTTTAAGATCGTTTGCTGAGATTCCTTCTATGTCACCCATTTCAAACATCTTGTCTATATAATTTGTTTCTAGTTTTACCATTACCTCCGCAGATTTTATTATATCTTTTCTACAAAGATTTAATAATTGATTATCTTCTTCACACATGTGCCTAAACAATTGGCAACCCATTTTACTGTGGAGCGACTCATCTCTCACGGACCATTTCATTTGTTGTCCTATCCCTTTAAGTAAATTTCTTAGCTGAAAAGAATAAAGCACTGCAAAAGCACTATAAAGAGAAACACCCTCAGCAAACGCCGAAAAAACAGCAATAGACTTTGCAATGCCTAGACTAGAAGTGCCAGAGTAAGAAACTAGGTTATTAAAACGCTCGGCAGTTGCGGGTTCGTGTAAAAAAGCATCATAGTCTTCTAATTTTAATGTTTCGTTTAAATAACTGTAAGCTACTGCGTGGACCGTTTCTTGGCTCCCAAACATCATAGCCATTTGCTGTATCTCGTGTTTAGGGAACCAACTAACAACTTTCTGTGTCCAATAATCTGACACTGCACATTCTGTTTGAGCAAAGCCGAGAAGTATATTCCCAACTAAGTTCTTTTCTTTTTCATCTAGCTTTTCGTTCCAGTCCTTTATATCACTTTGCATTGATATTTCTGTATGTAACCACATTGCTTGAGCTTGCTTCAACCACCCCTCGTTGTAATAAACGGGGTATTCAAACGGTTTGTACGCTTCCCTCTTATCAAATAACCCCATATTTTATTTATTTTATTAAAAGTTATACCTTGTAGCAACATAGTGATGTTTAAAGTCACTATGTTACTATGAAAGGTACCTATTTATTCTATTAAGTATGTTACTGTTTGTAATTCATTTTCCCATGCGGATATATAAGCTAACATATCTCCTTTTGTAGTGAATTTACTGACGTTTTTCATATCACTAAGTACGTTGCCTACATACATTTTAGCGAGGTACACTTTAGATTCGTATTCTTCAGGGGTCATTTGTAAATAGTTAAAGCAATATCTAAAAATGGTATGTATAGCACATGAGTACTAAACTCTTCCTCCTCATAGGTTCTAAACCCAAAAAGTATTCCAGTATATGATCCTATTTCAATAGTCCACGCCAATTCATTTTCGTTGTCTTTCATAAACATTGTATTCCGTATTTATCTTGTTGTTTAACTAATTCTTTATATTTAATTTTACCTTTAATTTCCCAGCTCCATTTACACCATTTATCAATTTGGCGTTCAGCATATTTTTGGCGAGCTATTTGTTTCTCCTCTCCAGTATAAGTTTGATTGTCTCGTCGCATGTAGCTTGATTAGATGGTTTATATATCGCCCGGGAATCTTCATTATTTGTTAACCATAGTTTAAACAGTTTCCAGCGCATAGGGAATGATTCATTAGATCTTCCTTTAGTTTCTATTATGTAATCCCAGGATGAAAAATCGGGGGTGTACTTAATACCTAAAACTTTTTTAATACCTCGTTCTGCATAATCGTTTTTACCGTTTGATTGTTTTTCTGTAGAAGAATTAGGGAATTGGAATCCTTCAATTAATTGAAAAACTTCACCCTCGTACATATCAAATAGCTTATACTTTTTTAGAACAGTATACATATACTTTTCAAGTTCCGAGGCAAAGTCGATACCATCCAGGGTACACTTTTTAGAAACAACTGGACCTTTTTTATTAGATCGTCTTTTCATCATAAACTTCCATATTTTTAATTAAGTCGTCTTGCATATTAGCAGTGTACACTTCTTTTGCTTTCTGAAGATACAGAATACTATCCATCATTTCCTCCTGGAGGTGGTTGAGCCATTCAAACATCTTAGATGTATCATCCTGTAGAGTTATCCCATACTTTTTAAAACCCACATCGGATCTGCTAACAAATTTGTTTACAACTCTTTCAACAACAGGATCTCTGAATTCTATTTCTTTTTTCATCATTATAATGTTTGTCTTTGACTATAACTTAGTATACCTGTATTGCGTTTTAAGTATATCTCCTCTTCTTTAGTAAGGTCTAGTGAGCCCTTTTTAACAAATGTACCGTTAACCATCCTGCCTTCACGATCCTTGATAACATCATAAGCAGACACTACACAATCTTCAATATCTAAATTCTCTAATTTAGCTAAGTTTGTTAATACTACAAGCATATCCCCTATAGCATCTATGATCTCTGGTTTATCCCGTTTAAGTAACGCTTGCGCTAGTTCACCTGCTTCTTCCATTAGTTTAATATATTGAGTTTTGGAATCCCCTTTTTCGTATATACCTTTGTCTTTAGCCCATGCTCTAATCAAATCATAAACATTAGGAGCTTCTTCAGGTTCTTTATCTGTCGTAGTTTGAATAAATTTAGTATGATAAGCTTTGTTATATACATAACACCTGTTGTCATTAAACATAGAAGTGACTGCGTTACTTATAATCCAAGGTATTGTTTTTTCTGTGATCACAAAATCACCGTAGGATGTTTTCCATGTTGCTCCCATACTATCTATTAATCTACCTTTTAATTTACTTAATGGTACTGGAAATGTACTTGTTTGTTCTGTTGCGTTTATATCCATTTTATTTGATTTAGTTAAATTCTTGTATGTTTGTCTGTCAATTTTGTAACCATAAGACTTTTGAAGCTCTATTTCCATGCTTGATATATAATCTATATCTTCACTAGTAAATAAAACTTCATATTCGTCTGGATTGTAGCCTTGCTGTTCCGTAACTCTTCTATTAAGATTACGTGTAACCCCAATTTTCTTACCTGGAATATGATAGAGATAGTATTTCATTTTTAGTTTATTTGCCAACACTAAGCTCTGCTTTTATAGCAGATAAAGGATTGTAATTAATTAATTTTATTTCATCTTTTTTAGGTATATATATCCCCCCCTGCATTAATCCATAAATACCGCTATTAAGTTCTAATTTAGGTAAAATACCGTCTACTCTACTTAAATATTCAGCAGCTTGGTCTAAATGATTGTTATATAAATGGCAATCTCCAAGTTGTCCTATAAGTAATCCTGGTTCCAAATGCGCTCCCTTTGCTAACATTTCAAGAAGTAAACCATACATAGCTATATCGTAAGGTAATCCTAGAAATATATCAGCTGATCGCTGTATCCATATTAAGTCCATTTTTCCATTGTTTATATACACCTGAAAAGCGTAATGACAAGGGGGTAAAACCATATCATCCATTTCAACAGGATTCCAAGCAGAAACTATTATACGTCTGCTGTTAGGATTTTCACGTATAGCATAAACAACTTTATCTAGCTGATCAATTCCTCCAAAGTCTCTCCATTGTTTTCCGTACACAGGCCCTAACGTTTTGTCTGTTCTACCAGATCGGTTGTAATCTGGTCTCCAATACTTAACACCATTATCTTCTAGATACTTTAAATCTGTTCTACCTTGCAATATCCAGAGTAGTTCTGTTCTTGCGGCGTTGAAGGATACTTTTTTAGATGTTAATAACGGGAAGCCAAGTGACATATCGTGTTTGATAGTTCTTCCAAAGACAGAGGTCGTTCCTGTACCTGTTCTATCCGATTTATTAGTTCCATTGTAGAGTACTTCTGATAATAATCCTCTGTATTCATTTTGTATAGTTTTCATTAGTTATTTTATTAAAATAGTATTTACAATATTCAAATATTTTAATCCATATTACTGTTTTGCCATATGTTTCAGGAGATTGGTTAATTTTACCTTTGTTTTCAATAACAACATACCACTGGGCTGGTCCTCTAGCTTTGGCAGATATAGCTATGTTATTCCTAACACACCAACGATAGGCTTCCCATCCTAAAGGATCATATCCTGAGTCCCCCATATCAATTCTTTTTTTTGCCATAAATCACTTAATTATTCCCAAGGTAATTTTTCACCAATTAAATTTATTTCCTCGTGTGGTATAAAACAACCTGATCGAGGTTCCCATTTAAAATGTGTCTCCGCTCCATTTTCTCCCAGATTTTGAAACTTAACTTTTAATACTTTACATTTTACAGTTTTCTTAGCGTAGTCTCTATGAACTAATAAGCCGTGATAAGAAGCATCATACCATTCTCCACCTCCTTTAATAGAATACATTGTAGGTTCTTCTATTTTACCATCTTTGTCTTTATACATTTTAGTAGGATGCGCTACAATAAATACTAATACATCATACTTTTTAGCAAAAACTTCTATTTTCATTAGGTATTCCATAGTGTATCTGTTAACGTCTTCAGATTGACACTCCGTGTCCCTAACTTTATTGAAAGGATCAATAACCAAACATTTAATACCTTTACGTTTTACCAACTCAGCTCCTTTTCTAAGTACCGAATCTAAAGTATACCGCTCCATGTCAATATGAAAGTAATTACTATTACAATGATCTGCTACTTGGTTCCATTTATCACTCCCAATATCTTCTTTAGTGGGCATCCCTTGCCATGTCTTCCTCATTAGTTTATGAGCATGCAAATAAGTTGGCTGATTCTCCGGTGAAGCAAAAGCGGTTTTCCAACCATAGTTTGCGTTGTAGCCTACAACCATTTGATCCACAAAATCCGACTTACCAGATGAAGGTATACCTGTAACAGTTATAAATTGTCCCGTATATGTTGAAAAGATCTCATCAAAATTTGCCAACCCCACTTGAAATCCAGGCTTAAATCCGTTTCTAACAAAATCAGTTATCTCATCTTCAATATCCCTAAATGTTGTAACATTTTCTAAAGGTACAGGCTTAGCGCTTGATATACGTTGTAATAACTTTTCTTTACCGTGTTTTAATAAATATTCATTTGCGTCTTTACAGTCTTCAAAAGTTGTTATGTAACATATTTCAGATCCTAATCTTCTTATCAATTCAGTTTGTAAGGCTTGTCCTGCCTCATCCGAATCTACAGCTAATACAATCTTACTTTTGTTTTCTAAGTAGTCAATACACGCGTCCAGATAGTCTAGATTATTGTTATTTAATGTTGCTCCATTTGGTACAGATATAGCATTTTTAATACCTGCTTCATGTAGTGCTAATACATCCATTTCTCCTTCTACTAAAACACAAAAATCATAACCTATTGTACTATCAATATTATAAAATACTTTCTCAGCCCCCTTAAATAATTTAAAGTTTTTTCTTCCGTCGCGATACTTAATATTTATAAGTTGATCACCCATAAAGTAATTAAATTTTATTACGTTTTCGGTTTTGCTTGTCTGAGGCATATATTCAGGACCCTCGCTAACCCTAAGTTCTTTAAGTGTCTTTTGCGATATCCCCCTAGTCTTGAACCAGTCTTCAACTTTTGTACTCACAGAGTGTATAGCATCCGGTATATTGGGCCTTACATAAATCTTCTCAGAAGCACCTTTACGTTTGTAAGTATGTAATTGAAAACTAGTGTGACAATTGTGGCAAGTACCTAAACCTCTTCCCCAATCATAAGAAGCACACTTCGCTTTAGTATTACTAGCTTTTCTATCGGATGAACAAAGGGGACAAACCCCTTGCTTCTTCCCCTCTTCTAATTTGTGAATATTAAATTCATCTATCTGAAAGCCATTAACTTCCGTATTTTCTACCTGCATTTGATTTAATTTAATTATTAATATTTAACAGTCGGGTAGAAGGGGATTCGAACTACCCTACGTAATTAAACGGTTTTGTGTTACTTAGCCTTAGCCGTATACCTCATACCATACCCACCCGATTGTTAAAATGTTATTCTCCTTCTAGACACTCTGGACATATATATCACAATAGTTGTGGTCGCATGTAGTCATTACCTCACCACACATTTCACATTGCTCCATTAAAATGGCAAATCATCTGATTCACTTGATACACTAACCGATTGTACTGGCAGATCAGTTCTTGGGGCAGCGGCAACATTATCGCCATTAGTCCACACAACCTTAACATTTCCTAAGTAAGTTTTAGGTGCTTTTGCTTCTCTTTCTTCTTTAGACTGTTCTATAGTAACTGGTCCTTGATTTCCATAAGTGTCTACTTCATCATTAATTGTTATTGTAATAGGTAGATATTTACCCTTTTTACCAACAAAGATTTTACTTTTGTCGATCATGTCTAAATTGATACTCGCTTTTATTATACTAGCCATTCTGTTATAATTTAATTGTTAATAATTATTTGATTTAATTGTTTTACCTTACAAGGTGTGGTTTAAAAAATAGTTTTCCGGTTTGAATTCCGGATTGTTAAAAAATAGATTATGTGTTTCAACTGCTTGCTGGACCTTTTCTTCTCCTTGAAATAAGAATTTCTCTGAGCAGTCATAAACACCAATCTGCTGTGTATTCTTGTCAATAACTATAAAGATCAACTCATATCCAAATATTTTTTGGTAGATATATGCTTGACTATTATAGTTGTACTTTGTAGCTGAATATCGGAACTTGGTTATGTCTGCGGTAGTTTTTAAATCAATAACTAGCTTTTCGTCATGGTTAATTACATCCGCTTTTCCTTTCCATAGTTTACCGTATATTTCAGCAATTCCCGGCACTTCGTATTCTACGTTATCACCTCGGATCATTGACCTACAAAACTCATTAGACATCATTACATCCACTAATAATTCCGTTTTATCTGCCTCGTGTTGCAATAGACAAAGTTCTCCATTTGATATCTCTTTGTATGCTTTAGTATTTCTAGTTGACGATTGTATAATCTTGAAATTCTTAAGTTTGTGAGGCTCTAAAATTGCAGTATGAAAATAACCGCCAACTAAAAAAGCAGGTATAGGATTCATTTTTTGTCCTAAAGATAAAGGATTTGTTAATAAGGTTGAAATGTCTGAATTACTTAAGAATTTTTTACCAAATTTTCCATAATAATGCTCATCTTCCCTTAGCTTGTCTAACTCTTCTTTTCTTGTCATTAAAGTGTTTTTAATACATCAGCCGGTATATCGTATTTCTTTTTAATAGCTTCTAAACTTCCACCTGACTTTATAAAGCTTTTAGCTTTTGTTAATGCTGCTCCTTCTAATATCGGCTTGGCAGTTGTACCGTGGGTATTACTTGCATCACTGTCTGCAGTGTCATCGATAAGGAATAGATTCCCCAAAGCGTATTTCTTACCATAACTAGAAGCTGAACCAAACTTTTGAGGCATTTGCATACCTTTTTGATCTAAGTCAACCCCTACTATTGCGGAGGTGCGTATAGCACTTTCGTTGTCACTAATGACAGCAGTCGACTTCAGTATTGGAAAAGGATCCGAAGTTATTAATTCTTCTTCGATTAATACTGATACCCCTAGATCTAACAGATAGGGTTTTATTGCTTCTAAGATATCTTCACTCGATCTAAAATTATATTTGCCGAATGAATTAAATCTACTCTTCTTAGATTTGAATTTTGTCTGGATTATTGCCAGCTTTTCATTTAAAGTCATATTGATATTTATTTATTTATAATTACGTAGTTGTTATTCAATTTACATATATATACCTGCTTAACTTAAAGATAATCAAGTACTTGTGACGAATCTACGGTAGCTATTAATTTCTCCACTGCCTGCTTCTTTAATTCTGAAACCCGCACATAAGAGCTAATACCATTGATCCCTAGTTTAATAGCAATTTCTTTAGCTGAGTGTTTATCGCAATCAAGTCCATAAGATAATCTCAATACTTCATACTCATTATCTAGTAGATTTTTTTTCATCAATCCTTTTAAATAAATATTTAATAAAGGAATATTATACTCTTCAGATTTGTCTTCTATTTGGTGCATTAAGTTCTCCTCCTCTTCATTTGAAACAATACTATCAATAGATAAAAACATAGAATTAAAAAACATAGCAACCATCACTTTGTTTTCTGGGTTGTTTCGTATTTCTGTAAGCTTATGTTCGGGTATTCTTATGTCCCCTCTTAGTATGTCTATGTTCCTTCTAATCGCCCCTTTAATTCTTTTGCTAAAGAAAGACTTTAGTGTTTTTTCTTGATCTTCGGAATTTTTTAGGGTATCCCAATTCAAACGATCAACAGCTTTTATTAAACCAACAGATCCCTCTTGTATAAGATCATTAATACTTAATACTCCGCTTGCTTGTTGAGAAGTTGAAAACTTCCTTGCTAGATTTTCCACTAAAGGTAAAAACTTTATAATAAGTTCGTCTCTGTTATAATCACTATAACTCTTTAAACAAGGCATTGACTTTTTAACATCTTCTTTATATCTAATATAGTTTTGTATATTATAGTTTTTCATGCTTTTATAAATTATCTATCCTGTACTTATTATCTATTTTCATATTTGTTGTTTTTTGTTGTCATTTATATTATCGTTTTGCATTCGTATTATGTTTGTAAGGATATTCCTTTGTATATAATATTAATCAATTTCTTTACGTGTTTCTTTTTGTAAAACCGAATAGGTTTATCAGTATTGATAAACGAGTCAAGATTTAAATATTGTATTTCTACAAAACACCTACCTTCATCACTAGAATTAGAAATTAAACAAAAGTCCTCATGTTCTTTAAAAAAGTCATAAGTATAATAAAAGTATTCTTCCTCTTGCCCTGACTCTATTGCTGGTACTATATTTTTCTTAAATCCTAATTTCTTTAGATCTTTAAATTTCATAATTTTCATAGTTTTTCATTTTTACTTATTTTTTCAAAAGCTTTCGCCATTAATTCATCGTCTGCGTAGTATATATTACCTATACTTGCCATCCATTCGTTAAAATCTTTTACCATACATAGTTTATTTATTTTGTTATTCATAAGCTATTAGTTTCTAAATTAAATTCTAATATTGCTTCATAATTCTTGGTTTAATAACTCTTTTTCTTTAGCTAGTTCATTACCCATATTCCTATATATGGTTCTTATAGAACAATTCAATAAGGTACTAAGCTTGGATATAGATATTTTATCCCCTTTATCATGGATCATAATCATTGCTTCATATATCTCAGACTCACTAAGTCTTTTCTTACCTACCATTTGTCCAACAATAGATAGTTTTTGTGATACATCTAACTTGCAATAATCTTTAAAAATTATCTTCCTTAACTTATTTGGCGGTGGTTTATCTAAATCCGCCATACTAACATCATAATTCATGTTTTCCATCGCGGCTTTTGACACTTCGAACGTTACAAAGCCATTACGTTTATCACATACTAGCTTAGAAATCGTTTCAAAGGCATCTGGGTCCATTTTAGGATTAAGATACCATAACACATACAAATGCCATTTAAGGCTCTTATACGTGTTTATTTTAGCCCGGCTGTTAAAGAGTGTATAGCACTCATATGTGCCATTCTTGTAATAATTCCCCCAGCTAAACGATTCAGTTGGTTTATCCACCACCGGATCTCTCCTATAGATTACATGCTTTTTATTGAGTAGCTCTAGGTTTCTTTCGTAGTGCATTTAATTATATTTTATTATGACATTAGCCTGCTACTATTATATATAACTACCTATTGTCACACTTTACAAACTAGTCTTTATTTGTTTATTCCTTTGGAATTCTAATTCTACTTATAGTGCTTGTCTAATAGTATATTCGCTACTTCTAGTGATATCATATTATCGTTATATAGTTCCCATATTAATTTACCCATCGTTTTCGTTATTAAAATATTCTTTAATATTAGATTCTTCAAAACCAGCAACTCTAGCTAATTGTTTACAAGTTTCCCAAAACTCCTCTATAGTTATATCAGAGTGTGGTTTTTCAATTGTAAATTTTTCGTTCCAGCTCTCAAAAGAGAACTTACAAGGGGGGTTATTATTCATAATTTCTAATTGTCTTATACATCGGGTGTCTATAGCTATTCGCTTTTGTTCTTTCGAAGAAAGTAAATGTAGCTCTTTTGCCAATGTAATCGTTAATATTGTTTAAAATGTTTGTTAATTGTTCGTAATTATACCCTTTTCCTGGAGGACATCCAAACACAATGCCTTCATCATCTATCATTAAGAATTTTCCTAATGTTCCTATACGTTTACCTTTTCCTTCTATATAACCTACTATCGTCGCTTCTTTGTCGTGAAAATCCTTGAATTTCTGTAAATTATAAGACCTTTTACACTCATATCCTCCATTCAATCTCAAGATTGATCCTTCATATCCTAAAGATAAGTTGAAAGAGTGCTTTAATAGAGCTTCGTCATGATTTTTAATCGCGAAGTTATCAGATAAAACAACACTTTCATCCTTATATACTCCCGTAGGACCAAACCAATAGGTTAGATCGGAATATCTTAACTCGTAAGGTGAATCACTAATGTGATCATACACGTGAAACTCTACTAATTCAAATGCTTCCCATCTATCCTCTCTAGTTGGGGTCTTTTTCTTAACTAATGATATAATTTTCTCGAAATTATCTCTTAACTCGTGGTTATATAGCTCTCCGTCTAGTATTACATCCGGACAAACTTCAAAAAATTTCTCAAGTTGCATTTCGATGTGAGCTACATTCATCCACTGGTTTCCGGCTCGAGTGTAACAACCATCTTTAGTGATTACACAACGCACACCATCAAGTTTCGGTTGTATAAAGACCTTTTCATTATAGTCGACCTCTTTCTTACCTATCTTATAGGCTAGCATTGGGTTAATCATTATAAATTGTATTTAGTTTTTATTTTCTGTATTTTTGCTTTTATAAGCATATCTATCATATTTGTATAGCTGTAAAGCCTAACTGTTGGGTTATTATTCATAATTTCTATTTTTAGTTAATTTTTCGAACCTGTTTTAAATAACTCGTAAGCACTATTAGTGGTACTAAACTTTATATATTTATCTTTATGCTTTATTATCTCTGTAACTTCTGT
>Ga0105052_10001842_pt1 | contig 27069 bp, 26 predicted proteins | sample FRY03_FD_78094 | JGI IMG/M metagenome (GOLD analysis project Ga0105052, IMG submission 78094) | Freshwater microbial communities from Lake Fryxell liftoff mats and glacier meltwater in Antarctica - FRY-03 | ecosystem: Environmental > Aquatic > Freshwater > Ice > Glacier meltwater ... | reverse complement strand
CTTGGCGCACCCACCGGCGCCGCCTCTCTCCGCTCTGCATCTTGTCCTGCTCTCGGGTCGTTCATCCCCGTCACTCTCCCCAGCCTTCCCGACTCCACTAGACGCGGTTGCTGATGGGCTTACACTCCACCAGACTCGCCCCTGTTCCCAAGCAATCGGGGGTGCCGACTCAGTCGAGACGCTGTCGAACACCTCGTTGCCAAGCACGCAGAAAAAGCCGCGAGCCAATGCGCCACATTGAAAGGCAAATGCATCACTCCCCATGTGCTCCGACACACCGCCGCCATGGAGCTACTTCAGAACGGTGTGGATCGCACGGTCATCGCCCTCTGGCTTGGCCACGAATCCGTGGAGACCACGCAGATGTATATCCACGCCGACATCAAGCTGAAGGAGCGAGCCATGGAAAGAACCCAGCCCATAGAGATAAAACCGGGACGCTATCGCCCCACCGACGAGCTGCTCGCGTTCCTGGAAGCCCTGTGATTATGCCGAATAGCCGCGTCGATGCTCAAGCCCAGGCAATGGACGCACGCATCGGTGCGGCATAATCAAGATCGCGGCATAATGCCCGTTATGCCGAATTCGGCATAAGGTCCATGCGACTGGTCATGCGTCACGCCTGAATCGCGAATCCCTCACCCGGCATGATGGATTTGGCGGAGACGTGTATTCCCAAGAGGAACTCGTGGCCGAGATGGGAGCTGCCTTCGTCGGCATGGAGGCCGGCATCGTGCGCGACCAGCACGAACAGTCGGCCGCCTACCTGCGAAGCTGGCTCACCGTCCTCAAAGACCACGACCATCGACGCTGGATCATCCAAGCGGCCGCCCAGGCCTCCCGCGCCGCCGACTTCATCCTGAACCGCCAGGAACTTTCAACCGCAAGTCCCGTCGCAGCCTGATCATCACGAAGCCCCCGACTCTACGAGTCACGGGGCTTTTTTTCGATGTGCGCGCTTTCTGATACAATGGAGGGATGGCCTCTCCCCACCCTCGAAACCATCGTTTCCGCCGGCCAGACCAGCCGGCCCGCCCTCTTCGCCTGACCCCACGCGACTTGGAAATCCTGCGCTTGGTGGCGGAGCACCGGTTTCTGAGCTCCGTGCAGCTTCAGAAGTGGCTCGACACGCCCCGACAACCACTGCTGCGGCGGCTCCAGCGCCTGTATCACCACGGCTACCTGGATCGGCCTCGCGCTCAGCTCGACTACTACCACCAAGGCGGTTCCCGCCCGATGGTCTATGGGCTGGCGCGCCGTGGTGCCGGTCTCCTGCGCCGCGACCTGGATCTGCCCTTTTCCTGCATGGACTGGAGCGGAAGGCCGCACCAGGTCGGGCGGCTTTTCCTGGAACACGCGCTCCTGATTTCCGACGTGATGACGGCATTTGAATTGGCCTGTCGGAAGCATGACGGGATTCAGCTCCAGTTGCTGGATGGATTGAGCCCAGAGAAAGACGGAAGGAAACCATCCAGGAACTACCGCTGGAACGTGACGCTTCGAAATCGCCAGCGCCTCGGGATTGCGCCGGATCGCGTCTTTGCCCTGGAATACACCACTAACCGCCAGGAACCGACGCGCGCCTATTTTTTCCTGGAGGCCGACCGTGGAACCATGCCGGTGACGCGCTCCAATCTCCGGCAGAGTTCCTTTCTACGAAAGCTCTTGGCCTACGAGGCGACGTGGACCCAAGGCGTTCACCAACGACGGTTTGGCATGCACCGATTCCGGGTGCTGACGGTGACCGGGTCGCAAGAACGGCTGCGCCACTTGGTAGAGGCGAGTCGGCAACTGGAACAGGGACGCGGACTCTTCCTCTTTCTTGATGACGCCGCGACGCGGGCTTCCCCGGACCTTCTCAAGGAACATTGGCACTCGCCATCGGGCACGGAATCGCTGATGCCTTAGCCATCAGGGTGTTGGGGCGCTTCCCGAAACGGTGCCCACCGTGACAGAATCGCGCACATCTGATAACATGCTGAACTGGAGTTGTTTGCATACCGCAGGCATCCCGCAACAACCAAACCAGTTCATTCCATGGGAAAACCATTCATCGACTTCGCGGCAGTCAAAGCCGTGGTTACCATTACCCAGGTGCTCGAACGCTACGGCATTCTGGCCAACCTTCGACCGTTGCCCAGCCGGGACGGATTTGTCGGACGGTGTCCGATTCACCAAGGGACGTCACCTGACCAATTCAAGGTGAGCGTCTCCAAGAATTGTTGGAACTGTTTCGGCGACTGCAAAGGGGGCGGCAACGTCCTCGATTTCGTCGCCCAAATGGAATCCATCACCGCCCACGAGGCCGCCCACCGGCTCAACGAGTGGTTCGAGCTCCATCTCGATCAGGCGGATCCGCCCTCACGGCCCGCGACTTCAGGTCGAAAGCAGGATGAGTCACCGCGTGAGGGAGACAAGAGCAGTGCTCCAGGCAATGAATCCCCACCTCGCAGCCCGGACGACTCCCCGGAATCGCCCCGGACGAATGCCCCGCTCCAGTTTGAGCTGAAAGATCTGAAAACTGACCATCCCTATTTGGCCGAACGGGGATTGACCCCTGAAACGGTCGAAGCGTTCGGTCTTGGATTTTGCAGTAAAGGGACCATGAGCGGACGCATCGTCATTCCGATCCACAACATCGGAGGGTCGCTGGTCGGCTATGCCGGCCGATGGCCTGGCCCTCCGGATAAGGAGCGCCCGAAGTACAAACTGCCCAAGGACTTCCTCAAGAGCGCCGAGGTTTTCAACCTCCACCGCGTCCTCAAGGAAGACCCAACCAAACCGATCATCATCACCGAAGGCTACTTCGATGTGATGGCGCTTTGGCAGCACGGGTGGAGACGGACCGTCTCGATCATGGGAAGCCACTTGTCGGCCACGCAGGAGCATCTGCTGCTCACGGCCGCCCAAGCGACCCCAACGTTCATCCTGCTCTTCGACGAGGACGAAGCCGGCCAGACCGGCCGGTTGAAGGCGCTCCAAATCCTGGCTTTCCACGCCTTTGTGCGCGTGGTCAGACTCCCACGCGCCGGCGTCCAACCGGACCACATGACGCGGGAGGACCTCCACACACTCCTTGCTTCACCCCAAGATCACGTATGAGCACTCCCATCACCGCCACGGCCCTTGTCCCCATGGGCCAAATCGTCATTACTCCCGCGGCTTTGGCCACCATCAGTTCCCTGGACATCATCCACGGTCTTGGTCGCCACTCCCGTGGCGATTGGGGCGAACTGGAGGAAGAAGACAAAACCGCCAACGATCAATCCCTGAAATCGGGATCCCGCCTGCTCTCCGCCTACCACGGAGAAGCCGGCGCCAGATTTTGGATCATCACCGAGGCCGACCGATCCGTCACCACCATCCTGCTCCCAGATGAGTACTGATCCATCAACCCCGACGACCCAACCCAAACGGGTTCGCTCGTTTCCGAAGGAAGGGGTGTGGTCTCGCTTCGCGAATGCCCACAACCTGAGTCCATGATGCGAGTGACCGGCCCCGATGCGGCCGTCCACTATTGGCGACAGCACGTCGCTCCCAGCCCCGCGTTCAACGCCGACTGCGAATACGTCGTCGTTCTTCTGCTCAACGTCCGCCTCCGCGTCCGAGGACATCATGTCCTCAGCATGGGCGGACTCAGCGAGGCACCGGTCCACCCGCGGGAATGCTTCCGCGCCGCCGTACTGGCCGCCGCCCACGCCATCGTGCTCATGCACAACCACCCAAGCGGAGAACCCGACCCGTCCGCCTCCGACCAGCACCTGACCCAGCGCATCCGCGATGCCGGCCGGGTCCTGGGCATCCAGCTGCATGACCACGTCATCGTTGGGCACAACCGCTACTTCTCCTTCAAGGAGGCCGGGGTGCTGTAGGTCCAGGCAGCACAAATCGCCCCGTTCAGCATTATGCTGGACGGGGTGTATTATTAATGGAGTCAAAATGTGCTTTGGCCATCAAATAGACGACATACATATTTAGTAAGTGCTTTTCACTCCATCTACTTCTAATCCCTCCATTGCGCTCAACATTACTGGGGGCTGCGACATGACATGTTACAAGTACAAACTTTCAGCCATTCAAATGAATCGCTAGAGACTCCGAATCGATAAGCATGCGAAATATAGGCGGTTCAATATACTGATCGCGTGCGAACCGTAGCACCCGCATCTTTTCACCGACTCCAATACTTTCCGGAAAACAATTGACTTGCGTTGAAAGGACGGTTGTCATATTTAGTACTGTAACGGCTATGAATTATCCAATACTTCCCTGGATTGCAAACCCACAACATCCTTGCCCATGCGGCAGTCTATTAAGCTATTGCAAGTGCTGTGAACCAAACAATACTATCAAAGATCAATGGTGGGATTTTCAAGTTTGTGGAGATCACGCAAAAGCCGAAGCTGCTCTGCGTGCAAAACTCACGGAGTATATTGGATTTGTCATTAGGCACACAATTCCACTTCTGAAAGCTGGAGCAAATCCTGCTGGATTACTTGCAATTGATGTCAACGCGCTTGATGAAATCTGCTCAAATCTTGTTTTTCTTCTCCACAAGAGAGGAGCCTCCAAATCTATTATCCCGCAACTCAGGCATGTGAAAAACCTGTTGAATTTGCAGGAAGTTCACGAGCGCTTTTTGTTCCTGGAGATGCTAAGCCTCGTGGTTCACCTCGATGCTGGTGAGGAGGCGAGCAGAATGGCCCAAAGGATTCGTGATCCATTCGCGCTGCATGATGTCAAACTCCTACAAATTTATCTTCAGCTGCGGACCGAGGAACTTACACTTCCACAACATATTGCACTCGCTGACAAAATTTTGGCATTATGTCATGATCCTTGCGAAAAGCTACAGTATGGAATCTGGAAGTCGATGATTCTAGAGTTTGCGGGAGACAGCCAAGGCGCTGAATCGCTACAGCAAGCGGTCATCGCCGAGACTATCCCTGTGCTTTCTGAACGAGCGAAACAATATGACTTGTTTATTTGCGGCCGTGCCCTAGATCACAGGTGGCACTATTCTGAGGACTTGCAGGATATTCGTGTAGCGAGGGAATTCTACCTTCGGATTGACCAGAGCCTTCTAACGATGGAGGGTCGCGCAAACCTTTTACACGAAATCGGGGGAACTTTTTTGAAATGCAACGAGTTAGAGGATGCGATAAGATACGAAACGCACTCTCATCTACTTCTTGACGATGGTAGAGCCCTCATTTGGCGAATGGAAGCATACATACGCGCTTGTGATATACCGTCTGCCAGAAAAGATTATGAGAACTTAGTAGTTCGCAATTTGCCTCCTGATGTTGCACTCGAATTCGCCCTGACCGCAAGTCGTCTAGCTCTGCGCACAGGCGATCGAGCACTCGCCGCAGACGTAATAAAATACACCTCAGACATCAAAATGCGTTGGCATTACTTTGCTGCGCAACGCGACGGGATTAAAATGCGACTCCTTGAGTTTTTGACAATGCCGGAAGATATCGGAGGAAGACAAGGTCTTCTGGCTAAATTGGGGAGCCTGTGGGAAATGGCGCGCTACATATCAACTTTTTTAGAGTTAAAACCAAATGTTTTTGGAATTGGCCTGAATCTCAACGAGGCGCTGAAACCAAAACAGAAGTAACAATATCCGAGATTTGCGACTTGCAGGGAAGAGTCTTGGACTTACACAAAATCGCTTAAAAGTTTTCAGATCGCCAATATCTAGATTGTCAATATAGATAGTCAGGGAGGTTAACGTGTTTGGTTCTTACAGAAGGAAGCGCACTCGGTGGCTATTAAGTGCAAAGTGCTTTTAATAGCTATCTCGACTCCGAGATGTCACGTTGCGACGCATATTTAGAGTCGCGAATTGCTGAACGCACTAAGAAAACCGCGTCTATTGAAGGACTGCGCTGCTGGGGCAGAACCTCGGAGTTCTTTGGTTTTCGTTTTATTTGGATTTTAATGTTTTCTCAATGAATTAAACAAAATCAGCATCGAAGAAGCGGCGCCGCTCATGCCAGACCACGGCTGGAACCGGCAGAGCAAAGAAGGTCTTTATGTCCGTTGATGAACCGTCTAAGGAACGAACTTCTCCTTTTTCCATGAGCCGGTACCAAGAATGGAGGTGAAGAAGCAGGTGACCGACGAAGATGGCTTCTTGGGTCGTTACCGGATTGGTGTAGAGGTCGGCATTCGGATCGATGACGCGGGCCAGAGCCGGATTCGATTGGACCTCCTCCCAAATGTCCCGGTGCTGTTGGGCAAGTGAGACGAGATTGGTGAGCCGGCGGGAGCGGGTATCGGCGCGGAAGCTGGCAGCAGTGAAGCCGAGGCCGGCGATGATGCCGACGGCGCTGAGGACCTCTAATCCGTGCTGGGCAAGCCAGTTGCCGATTCCTGCCATGGTGCCGCCAGTATACCACGTGCGGCTTGCTGGAAGAAGGGCCTCAGGCCTCGTCGGGGATGTCCGCCTTGGCGGCCACCAGAATGCGCCGCGGGACGCGCACGATGCGTTCGTCGGGGCCGCAGGAGGCCGTCGGCGGCAGCTTTTCCTTGAGATCGGTGGTCATTTCGATGCCGATGATGGCAAAATCGCCGGTATCAAGCTCCCAGACGTCCGGGCAGTTCATGAGGGCGGGCGTTTGTGCCCCATTGGCGTGGGGGTCGGGGCCGAGACGACGGAGGAATTTCATGCCCGCATAGTGCCTATGGGCACAGTGCTGTCAAGACTGGATTGAGGTAGCGGAGGGGGTGTCGAATAGAGAAATGCCGGACGTAGTGATTCAACGGATGGTGTGTGGGCTTCGGGAGCATCGGGAGCGCCTGGGCCTGTCGCAGAACGAAGTCGCCCGACGGGCGGGCCTGAGCCACACGATGGTGATGCGGGTGGAGAAGCAGGAACGAATGCCGACGATTGACACATTGCTGAGAATCTGCGCAGCCTTGGATATTGAACTCTGGCGGCTGGTCAAGACCGCCTCCACACCACCCTGAACCCGTCGCTCCCATGTTCGGCCTCTGGACAATTCGCAAACCGATTGAGATCCGCCAACCGACGTACGCGCTGATCGACGGGTATCAGGGATCCACGGAGGGGTTCTACCGGGAGATCGAACAGGAAGTGATGGCCCGCAAGCTGCCCGGCCTGGAGGTGTCTCGAATCGATCTGAGAGAAGGAAACCTGGTCTCGGCGCGTCGCGAGTACCTGAGGCTTCGCCGAGAGCGACTGACTTTCGACATCTGTTCTGCTCCCCTGGGAACGTCCTGGTTTTACGCCTACCGGCTCAGTGAACTTCCCGCCCCGTTTCTCGGCCCGGACAAAATCGCTGTGCTCGGAGGGATGGGCCTGCTGGTGCTCGGTTACGTCCTGCTGTTCGGGGCGATGTGGGGAGGAATCATCATCGGGCTCACCCTGTTGGGATTGATCCTGGTAATGAAGAACGCGCTGACCTTGGGACTGCATGATTTTGACTCTTGGCTGCTGGCGGTGCCTATTCTGGGCCGGGTGTAAGAGGAATGGTTCCGCGGCGACAGCTACTACAGGCGGGACACCCGCGAGTTGTGGGGAGAAATGATGGATCGGATTCTCCAGGACAAGATCAAGGAAGCGACGGCTGCCCAGGGTTTCAAGCAGGTCGAATTCATCGAGGCCCGCGCTGATACCAACCCCATGCTGGCGCGGTTGATGCGCCTTCCCGTCCCGGTCGTTCCACCCAAATGACCAGCGACGAAGAATTCCTATCCGCCCAGTTCCTGCGGTGGGAGTTGCGTGGGCGAGGGTGGCAGGTTTTTGAGGAACCGGTGGCCTTGGAACCGCCCTTCCGGGCCTTCGAGGGCCATTTCCTGCCCCACCGGCCGCAGGCCGAGGTCGACCAGGAGGGCCGATTGGGGTCGGTCGTCGGGAATTTGTTGTGGAAGTTGCGGAAGGCGTATTCGCCGACCGAGGAGGAAATTGTGGCCGCCGGCCCCACCGCCGAGGAAGACGAAGAACCAGAACTCGAACTCTGGCGACGGGAGGATGTGGTGGAATTCCAGTTGTCGCTGCCACGCGAGCGACGGTTTTCCCGAGAGCGCATGGAGTCCCTGCTCCTGATGGTGGGAGCGTGTAAGGACCCGATAGCGTTTGAGATCCTCGCGACGGCACGGGAAATCGTGGTTCAGTTGGCGGCAAGCGCCGCAGATGCCGACTTGGTTCGGCAGCAATTGGAAGCCCACTACCCAGAGATGGTGCTCGCCGAGCAAGAGGACGTGCTGCTGGGAGAGTGGGCCAAGGCAGCCGATGGCTGGGTGGCCGCCGAATTTGGCTTGGCGAAGGAATTCATGCTGGCGTTAGCGACACCGAGGGTTGATATCCTTCAGGGAGTCCTGGCCGCCATGGGGACGCTGATTGAGGGCGAGCTCCTCCTCTACCAGGTTTTATTTCAAGCGGTTCAACGCCCGTGGGCCTCCAGCGCCTTGGCGGCAGTGAGTGACGGGGCAGGCGGACCGTTTTTCACCAACCGTCCGGAGTTGTTAGCCGAGGCGCGGATCAAACTTCAAAGGCCGTTGTACGCGACGACACTCAAGCTCGCGGCCGTCGCCGAGAGCAGCGACCGCGCCCTGCGCCTCCTGGCGCCGGCGGTGACCGCCCTCAGCGCCCTGGAGCGTCCCGGTGGCAACCGGCTGGTGCCGCTCGCCGACGACCGGGAGGAGGCGGCTCCCCTGGAGGACGATCTCCTGAATCGCGAATCCCATCGACTGGGAATGCTGATTAACCTCGATGAGCTCCAGGCCCTGGTTCATTTTCCAGATGAGACGGTGTTGGCGCCGCGGTTGCGCATGGATAGCGGTCTCACGAGAGCCTTTCCAGGGGCGACGGCCGATGGCGGGCTGTTCCTGGGCTACAACGACCATGCCGGCCGACAAGTCCCGGTTGCGCTCACCTTGGAGCAACGAGTGCGTCACCTGCATCTGGTGGGAGGCAGCGGTACCGGAAAGAGCACGCTTCTTTACAACCTCATCGAATCGGACATCCGTTCGGGCCAGGGATTGACGGTCATCGACCCGCACGGTGACCTGATCGACAAGATTCTGGGCAACATTCCTCCTGAGCGATTCGGAGACGTGATGGTGATCGATCCGGCCGATGAAGGATACAGCGTCGGATTCAACGTGCTTTTGGCCCACACCGACTTCGAGAAGACACTCCTAGCCAGCGATTTGGTGAGCATCTTCCAACGGCTTAGCACGTCCTGGGGCGATCAGATGGGCAGCGTGCTGAACTACGCCATTCTGGCATTCCTGGAGAGCAGTGAGGGCGGCACCTTGGTCGACCTCAAGAAGTTCCTTTTGGACGAAGAATTCCGGAACCGCTTTCTCAAGTCGGTCAATGACACGGAAGTCATTTATTATTGGAAAAAGGGATTTCCTCAACTGGGGGGCGGCAAATCGATTGGACCGGTGCTCACGCGGCTCGGGCTTTTCCTAGCTCCCAAGCCGATCCGTTACATGGTCAGCCAGCGGAAAAACCAGCTCAACTTTTCCGAGCTGATGGACGCTGGCAAAATCATCCTGGCGCGCCTTCCCCAGGGAGCCATGGGCAGAGAAAACGCCTTTCTGCTCGGTTCGCTGATGGTTTCAAAACTCCACCAGGCGGCCATGGCCCGGCAGCGCATCCCGGAGGACCAGAGACGCCTCCACACGCTCTACGTCGACGAATTCCAGAATTTCTGCACGCCCTCGATGGCGGAGATTTTGACCAGCACGCGGAAATACCGCGTTTCGCTGGTGCTGGCCCACCAGTCCCTCGACCAGATTAAACGCCATGACGAGGTGGGAGCCGCGGTTCTGGCCAATGCCGGCACCAGGGTGGTCTTCAGGGTCAGCGACAGCGATGCCCGAGAACTCGAACGCGGATTCGCCCATTTCGACGCGCAGGGCCTCCAATCGCTTGGCCGAGGCCAGGCCATCGTCCGCATCGAGCGTAGCGATGTCGATTTCAACCTGTCCGTCCCGCTGCTGCCGACAGCCGACCTGGCCCAAGCCGCTCTTTCTCGGGATTCCGTTATCGAAGCCTCCCGACTACGGTATGCCACCAAACGTGCGGATATCGAGGCGGAGTTGGGGCCGAGTCTGATCGACGAGGATCTCGACGCCGCCACCGGCAAGGGCTCCAAGAAGTCCCGCCTAAAGGCCGAAAAAACCACGGCTAAACCCGAGCCACCTGACGGAGCAGCGGCCAGCGCGGAGACCGGACCCGCTCCGGCTCAAAGGCCCGAGGTTCCCTCTGATGGAGAAACTCCTGGTTCTGCAAAGGCATCGACACATGAGAGTTTTCATGTCCCACCGCCTTTGCCAAAGGCGGCCATCACGCCGGAGCTGAAGGAGTTGGATGACCAGGGGTCGACAGCGCTTCCAGCCCCAGTTGTCGACTTGCCGCCCCTCCCTACGACCGCCCAGCCACAGGCGGCGCCCAAGCCGGTGTCCTCGGTGCCACCGCCAGCAGCCGCCTACGCGCCGACGAGCATTCAGGAGTCCGCTGAAGGAGCCGGGCGCGGCGGCGTCGAGCATCAGGCCGCCCAAATGGAACTCAAAAAGGTGGCGGAGGGGCTCGGATTTCGCGCCGTCATCGAGAGTCAAGTGGCCGGAACGCTCCAGGCCGCGGATCTGTATCTGGAGCGTGAGGGCGAAGCGATTGCCTGTGAGATCAGCGTTTCGAACACGGTTGAGGCGGAACTGCGGAACGTAAACAAACACCTTCGTGCCCAAGTGCCTATGGTCGCCGTTGTCTGCCTCGACCCCCACAAGCTGGCAAAACTGAAGACGGCTCTGACCAACTCCCTGCCGCCCGCGCACTTGCCGCGGGTGCTTTTCTTCCTCAAACACGAGTTCGTCGACTTCCTGCAAACGCGGGTCGTCAAGGAGCCCGAGACCGGTGCTGCGAAGGGCAAGTCGAAGAAGGCGAAAGGCCTGAAGGTCACCGTCACGATGGTCGAAAAAACGCCAGAGGAGACCAAGCTGATCGAGGACCAGATCGCCGCCTCACTCGCGGCATCGCTCGAAAAGAAGCGACGGAAGCGGAAGAAGAAGGAATGACAGTCGACCCCTTATACGGCCCGCTCGATCCTCGCGACTGCGTGAGGCAGGTCTGCGGGCGTCGGTGGACAGATCGAAAAGCCGAGTCGTTCATACCAACCCATGATCCAGGGAGCCTGCCTGAAGTCGTTCGGAACAACCGAGCCGACCACTCTCTTCGCTCCCTGGAATTTTGCATAAGCCAGGGCCTTGCCCAAGAGCAGGCGTCCAACTCCGCGCGATCTCCAGTCCTTTTGAACTATTAAATCCGATAATCGGAATACGCTCGGATCCTCCAAACGCTGCATCCAGCAGTAGCCGATTCGCAAGCCGAAGCAGTCTCGAAGCTGGACGCCGACGAATCCAGTGGACTTGTCCATGTATTCGTCTGCCTCACTGGGGCCAAGCTTGAGCGCCCACCACTTTTTGATAAGAGAATGAATCATAATGTGTCGTTGGACCTCGTTGCGCTAAGGGCTGTTCAAAATATTTACGTGTCGGCTGGGGCTGCTCGTCATGCCTATGCGAGAGATTCTGGCTCCGCGCTCATCGGGTTTGAAAAGTGGAGTGGCGGAGCGCTGGACATTTGCTTGCAGACCACGGGATCTACGCAATTGTAACAACATGACTCCTGCTCCGCCCATTCAAGCAATTTCACAGAAGCGGGTTGGGATTTGGATTCGCGTTTCGAGCGAAGAACAGGCTGAAGGCGACAGCCCCGAACATCATCGGTTGCGGGCTGCTCACTACTGCGAGGCGAAGAACTGGCGCGTAGCCGAAGTGTACGACTTGGCGGGCGTGAGTGGTCGGAGCGTGGCGGATCATCCGGAGTGCAAACGGATGAGGGCCGACATCAAGCGTGGGCACATCCAGGCGCTGGTTTTCACCAAACTCGCCAGATTGACCCGAAATGTCCGCGAGTTGATGGAGTTCTCGGATTTTTTCCAACAGAATGGGGCGGATCTGGTGTCGCTCTCGGAGAACGTCGACACGAGTTCACCGGCGGGCCGACTTTTCTTCAACCTGGTCGGCTGCATGGCCCAATGGGAGCGGGAGGAAATCACTGACCGCATCAGGAGCTCGATCGCGATCCGCACCAAGCTCGGCAAACCGATCAGTGGGAAAGTCCCGTTTGGCTACCAATGGAAGGACAAGAAGCTGGTCGTCCACAAGGAGAACGCGGCGGTGCGCCGGCTCATCTACGAGCTTTTTGGCGAGCATCAGCGCATCAAAACGGTAGCTCGCATCCTCAACGAGCGCGGCTACCGCTCCCCAACTGGGGGGATGTGGTCGGACACCAGCATCCGCTGGCAGTTGAAGGAGAGCTCCGCCAAGGGCATCTACAAACGGAACTACACCCGAAACGCGGCGACGAACAATGGGCAGCGATTCAAGTCCGAAGGTGAATTCGTTTTCGTGCCCGTTGAGCCCATCGTCACGCCGGAATTGTGGCAACGATGCAACGCCCTGCTGGAGGCCCGGTACATGAGCCGGTCGAAGCCCTCCAAGAAGCCCGCCCACTTGTTTTCCGGCTTGGTGGTGTGCGGGGGCTGTGGAGGAAAAATGTACGTCTCGACCAAGAGCCCAAACTATTCGTGCCGGAGATGTTCCACCCGGATCTCCGGCCTCGATCTGGAACAGGTCTTTCTCGACCAACTCCGCGGCTACCTCGTCCAGCCAGCCAACATCGAACGATACCTGACCAAACAGGCCCAGGCTCTCGCCGAGACGGAAGCACTGCTGGCAAGCCGGCGGCAGGCGGGGGCTAAGGCGGCCGCGGAAACGAAAAAGATTCTTCAGCTCTACTTGGAGAACAAGATCACGACTGAGGATTTCGGGCAGATGAACCAGCCGTTCGCCGAGCAGGCGGAGCAGACCAAAAAAGAGATTCCCGAACTCGAAGCTCAAGTTGACGCATTAAAAATTGAAACTTGTTCAAGCGAACAAATCGCCACTGAAGCAACCGACCTCTTCAAGCGTTGGACTAAGATGACTTTGGCCGAGCGCAGACAAATCGCTGAACTCATCGTCAAGGTCGTTACCGTCGGTAACGACCACACCCTAAATCTGGAATTGTACCATCTTCCCTCCTATAAAGAACTCTCAAAATGGCAAAGCACGAGCACTCGTGCTCGCAGCCGCGATCTGGATTGCGGGTTGCGCCGGAGCGGAGGGCGGGGGTTTCGTTGCCGGGGAGGAGAGACTGGGGGCGTCGGCGTGGAAGGCGGTGCGCGCGGCGGGGGGCTCCGTCGGGGGCGACGTGGCGCGGCTCTGTGCATTCCCACTTGCAGAGTGGGGTTTGCGCCGCATCCCTAAGGGACGTGAAGCTGACCAAACGCGGCGAGTATGCACTGCGCACCCTGATCCGGCTGGGGGTTCTCCAGCGGCTGGGGTCTCCGATCGTGTCGGTCTCCCGGCTCGCGGAAAGCGAGCGCATCCCGGCGAAGTTCCTGGAGAACATTCTGGCGGATCTCAAGGCGGAGGGATACGTCGAGGGGATTCGCGGCAAGAGCGGCGGCACGCGGTTGTGCTGCGATCTGGAGACGACCAAGATGGGGGAGTTGGTCCGGTTTCTCGAGGGCAAGCTGGCGCCCATCGGGTGCGCGAGCGAGACGGCCTACGAACCGTGCAGTTGTCCGGACGCCGATCATTGCGGGTTGAGGATGCTGATGATCGACGTGCGCAACGCCATTGCCGGCATTCTCGACCGCTATTCGCTGGGGGACGTGGTCACGGTGACGATGCGGAAAATGGAACGCGACGGGCTGGCCCCCACCCTGGATCCCGGACCCGTGCGGAAGTCGGCGAAAAAGCGCAGCGGCGAGGCGCTGCCGGACCGGCCGTGCCATGCTGATCCGGGCGACGGGTTTCTGGCCGGTCTGCTGACCGGATTGGGCCAGCTGACACCCGGGCGGTGACCGCCCGGCGCCTCCGTTCCCGGACCGGGCGCGCAGCGGCGTTGTCACCGCCATTCGCATTTCCCGGCCGCCTGCGCCACCGTCTCCCCTCCAGCGTCCCCCGCCTGCCGCCATGCCCGCCGACCCAGCGCTCCCCTCGACAACGCCCGCCCGCTGCGCCATCACCGGGCGGCCGATTCAAGGCGATGAGGCATCCGGGGGCGAGGCGACGCGTTTCGCCCTGATGCGTCCACGCCTGGCGGCCTGGCTGCTGCGGCAGCATCCCGGGCTGGCCCCCGACGACTGGATTTCGGCCGAGGCCGTCGATGCGGCCCGCGAAGCTTATGTGCGGGATCTGCTGGAAATGGAGATGGGGGAGCTCTCGCAGCTCGAGGAGGAAGTGGTGCGCAGCCTGCGCACGCACGAACTGGTCGCGGAAAACCCTGAGGAGGAGGAGGGGCCGCTCAGTTTTGGCCAGCGGTTGTCCGACCGCATGGCCGATTTCGGCGGAAGCTGGCGGTTCATTCTGCTGTTCCTCGGCGTCCTGCTCCTCTGGATGCTGGCCAACGCCCTGCTGCTCCGGCGGGCCGCGTTTGATCCCTATCCGTTCATCCTGCTCAACCTCGTGCTTTCCTGCATCGCCGCGTTGCAGGCACCGGTCATCATGATGAGCCAGCGTCGGCAGGAGGAACGGGACCGCCGCCGCTCCCAGGGCGACTACCAGATCAACCTCAAGGCCGAACTGGAGATCCGCTACCTCCACGAGAAAGTCGATCACCTGCTGAAAAACAACTCCGAGCGCATGCTCGAAATCCAGCAGATCCAGATCGACCTGATGCGCGAAATTTCCAAAGCCCGGCGGTGAGGCCAGGCCGCGCTGGGTTCCGCGTGGGGGACGGCATCCCCCGTGCCCGTGGATGGGGAAACTCCCTCCTTGCATCGTGTGGAAATCCTGTGTGAGGTTTGCCCCACTGAAGCATCCTGCCTGCCCAACCACATCCCAGCCAACCCTCGCGCCATGAAAACCTCCGGTTCGTCCGTCTCCCGCCGCTCCTTCCTTAAATCGTCCGCCGCGCTGGCGGCGCCGATGGTCATTCCCGGCTCGGTGCTGGGGCTCAACGGCCAGACCGCCCCCTCGAACAAGATCACCATGGCCGGGGCCGGCTGGGGCATGCAGGGGCCGGGCAACATCGGCAACTTCATGAACGAGGACGACTGCCAGGTGGTGGCGTTTTGCGACATCGACAAGAACCATCTCAAGCAGGCGCTGGACACGATCAACGGGCGCAACGGCAACCAGGATGCCAAGGGGTACCACGACTATCGCGAGATGATGGCCCGCACCGACATTGATGCGGTCATGCTCGCGCTGCCCGACAACTGGCACGGCCTGGTGTCGGTGGAGGCGGCCAACACCAAGAAGGACATTTTCGGGGAAAAGCCGCTGGCCCGCACCATTCGCGAGCAGCAGGCGATCGTGAAGGCCGTGCAGAAAAACGAGCGGATCTGGCAGACGGGGTCGTGGCAGCGCTCGGTGGACGATTTCCGCCTGGCCGCCCAGATCGTCCGCAGCGGCCTGATCGGCACCCTCAAGGAGGTGGAGGTCGGCCTGCCGGCCGGGCACAGTGATTTCGCCGGCACGGCGTCCAAGACCCAGGTCACCGCGCCTCCCGCGCCGCTCGATTACGAAATGTGGATCGGGCCGGCGACGATGGAAGATTACATTGAAGGCCGGGTGCACAAGAACTGGCGCTGGAATTACAACATCGGCGGCGGACAGCTGCTCGACTGGATCGGCCACCATTGCGACATCGCGCATTGGGGCATGGACATGGACAACGGCGGACCAAGCGAGATCAAACCCGTCCAGGTGGACTTTCCCGAAGCCACCGCGGTCTGGAATACGGCGACCAAATACCGCACCGATCTGGCGTATCCCGGCGGTGTGAAAATGACGATTGCCGGCGGTCACGGCGACATCCGCGGCGGCACCAAGTGGATCGGCAGCGACGGATGGGTCTGGGTTGACCGCGGCGGCTTTGACTCGTCCAATCCCGAGTGGAACGACCCGAAGAAGCGCCGCGCCATGGAATACAAGACGCCGCTGTACACGACACCGGGCCACTTCCGCAATTTCCTCGACTGCGTGAAGTCGCGCAAGCCGACGGTCACTCCGGTGGAAACCGCCCACCACAGCGCCATCCCCGGCCACCTGTCGCTGATCGCGCTGAAGGTGAACCGCACGCTCAAATGGGACGCGGCCAAGGAGGAGATCCTCGGCGACGAGGATGCCGCGAAGCACCTTGGCCGCGAGTATCGCGCGCCCTGGAAGCTGGCGTAAGGCCGGCGTCCGCTTCGCCGAAAAAATCGGCGGCGGCCCGCTCCGCCGCGAATAAGACGTTGCCAAGCGCGCCCCCCGGTGAAGGGTCCGTGGCATGAAACGTGCCGCCTTTTGCCTGCTGGGAACCCTGGGGGCCGCCGCTGCGCCCGCCGAGACGCCGGCCGCGGCTGGGTATCTTTCCGACTGGAGGAATAAAATCCAGCCGCAGATCCCGCGGGGCTACGTCTGCTCGCGCGCGGCGGAGCCGCTGGTGATCGACGGAAAATTGGACGAGGCGGCGTGGGCGGCCGCGCCGTGGACCGAGGAGTTTGTCGACATCGAGGGCGACGCCAAGCCGAAGCCGAGGTTTCGCACCCGCGCCAAGATGTTGTGGGACGACACCTATTTCTACATTGCGGCCGATTTGGAGGAGCCGCACGTCTGGGGCACGATCACCGAGCATGATGCGGTGATATTCCAGGACCCGGACTTCGAGGTGTTCATCGATCCGAACGGCGACTCGCATGAGTATTACGAGTTCGAGATGAATGCGCTCAACACCGGCTGGGACTTGTTCCTGCCCAAGCCGTACAAGGACGGCGGGCCGGCCCTCAACGAATGGGAGATTCCCGGTCTGAAGACGGCGGTTCATGTGCGCGGCACCCTGAACAATCCGGCCGACATCGATGAAGGCTGGTCGGTCGAGATCGCCATTCCCTGGAAAGTCCTCGGAGAGCATGCGGGCCGGCCGGCGCCGCCGCTGGCGGGCGACCAGTGGCGGGTCGGCTTCTCGCGGGTCGAGTGGCAGATCGAGGTCAAGGACGGCCAGTATGTGAAGGTGCCGAACACGCCCGAAAACAACTGGATTTGGTCGGCCCAGGGGGTGGTTGACATGCACCGCCCGGAACGCTGGGGTTATGTGCAATTCACCGGCACGGTGCCGGGCACGGTGCCCTTCGTTCCGGATGTCTCGGCTCCGGCCCGGGACGTTCTGCAGGAGGTGTATTATGCGCAAAAGGACTTTCACAAGGCGCACCAGCGATGGGCGGCCGATCTGGGCGAACTCGGCCTGGAAATCAAACCATCCGTCCTCCTGGGCGCGCCCGAATTGAAGCTCGCCGACGCGGGGTATGAATGCACCGTGGCGATGAATTTCCCGGGAGGCGTGACCCGGCACTGGTCGATCCGCCACGACGCCCTCATCAAGGAGGTCACTCAGCCATGAAGCCCATCCTCATCCGCACCCTGCTGATCCTTGCCATCCTCTCCGCCCCGGTGGGGGCGGAGAGCACCGCCGTCTGGTGGCCGGCCGCAACCGAGGCCGCGCTCGCCGCCGCGGGGGACAACCGCGCTGAACTAACCCGCGCCCTGGTCGAGGCGCCCGCGGACCAGCGCGAGGCGATGCAGTTTCTCATCGACCACATGCCGGCGGTCGATCGCGCCTCGTTTAAGGCGGACTTTTTGCTCAGCCATGTCGCCCAGGCGTGCGAGGCCATGGCCCAGGCTCCGTGGGCCTCGCTGGTGCCGAAGGACATTTTCCTCAACGATGTGCTGCCGTACGCCAGCCTGAACGAAAGCCGGGACCAGGGACGACCGCGGCTGCGGGAGCTCTCGGCACCGCTGGTCAAAGACTGCCGGACCCCCGGAGAGGCGGCGCACGTGCTGAACCAGAAGCTCTTTGGCCTGGTCAACGTGAGGTATTCGACCAAACGCAAAAAGCCCGACCAAAGCGCCCTCGAAAGCATGGCCAGCGGCGTGGCAACCTGCAGCGGCCTGTCGATTCTCCTGGTGGACGCCTGCCGCTCGGTCGGCATCCCCGCCCGGGTCGCCGGCACCCCGATGTGGACGAACATGCGCGGCAACCACACCTGGGTCGAGGTCTGGGACGGCAGCTGGCAGTTCGCCGGCGCGGCCGAACCGGACGGCAACGGCCTCAATCACGGCTGGTTCGTCGGCGACGCCGCCAAAGCCGACGATGCGAAACCCGAACACCGCATCTACGCCAGCAGTTTCAAAAAGACCGGCGTCTCGTTTCCCCTTGTCTGGAACCGCCGTCTGGACTGGGTCCATGCCGAAAACGTGACCGCCCGCTACACCGGCAAGGCCGCGCCCGCGGAGGGCCGGGTGCGCGTCATGGTGCGGGTGCTCGATCGTCCGCAGGGCCGGCGGCTTGCCGCCCGGGTGTCGGTCGCCGACGCCGCCGACGCCGCCCAGACGTGGTCCGGCACCAGCAGCGACGAGAGCGCCGACCTGAACAACATCCTGCCGTTTCAAGTGCTGCCTGGGCACACCTATCGGGTGAGCGTCGAACTCGACGGCAAAACCGTCACCCAGGAGCTGACCGCCACCACGGAGGCCGAACAAATCACCACCATCACTCTCGCCGAACCAGCCGGAGAGTGAACCCGCGCCCCATGCGCCCCCGCCCCATGACCAGCCATGCCTCCGCCTTCCCCGCCGTCCGCGCCGTCCGTTGGGGACGAGCGCGGGGGTGGTTTGCCGTGTTGCCACTGGCCGGTGCCTGCTGCGCTGCGCCGGCCGCGGACTGGCCGCAGTGGCGCGGGCCGCAGGGCAATGGCCATGCGGAAGGCACCGGGTATCCGCTGAAGTGGAGCGAGACGGAAAATGTCGCCTGGAAAACGCCTCTGCCCGGCCGCGGCTGGTCGTCGCCGGTGATCGCCGACGGCAAGGTCTGGATGACCACCGCCATCGAGGTGTCGTGCACGCCGGAGCAGGCCAGGGAACGCCTGAAGGTCAACACCAGCGACCAGCCGCTGACCCTCCTGTCCGAAGTCCGGCTGCACGCCCAATGCGTGGACGCGGCCACCGGGCGGCTCCTGCACGATATCGAGCTGCTCACCGTCAAGGATCCGCAGTGGGTGCACCAGCAGAACAGTTATGCCTCGCCGACGCCGGTGCTCGATGGCGGACGGCTCTATGCACATTTCGGCACCTTTGGCACCGCCTGCGTCGATGCCGCCACCGCCGAGGTTGTCTGGCGCAGCCAGGAAATCCAGCTCATGCATGAGAACGGCCCCGGCAGCTCGCCGGTCGTCTGGAAGGACAAGGTGATCTTTCATGCCGATGGCAGCGACACGCAGCGCATCGTGGCCCTGGACGCGGCGACCGGCCGGCTGGCTTGGGAGACGAAGCGCTCCGGCGCGCTCCATGAAAACCCCCAGCTGAAGAAGAGTTATGGGACGCCCCTTCTGCTCGAGCGCGACGGCCAGAGCGTGCTCTTCAGCACTGGAGCCGACTGGATCTACGGGTATGATCCGGCCAGCGGCCGCGAGTTGTGGCGCCGCGCCTACGGCGCGCTGGGGTTTTCGCTGAGCGCCCGGCCGGTGGAGGGGCATGGCCTGGTTTTTTTCAGCACCGGGTTCATGCAGCCGTCGCTGCAGGCGGTGAAATGCTCCGCCACCGGCGAACCAGAGCTGGTCTGGACCGCGGACAAAAACGTGCCGACCATTCCCTCGCCCCTAGTGGTGGGCGGGGAGGTGTTTTTTCTCGCCGACCAGTCGATGGCCTCGTGCGCGGATGCGAAGACGGGTGAGGAGCGTTATCGCGAGCGGCTGGGTGGCAATTTCAACGCCTCTCCGATCGCTGCCGACGGCAGGATTTACGCATCCTCCCGCGAAGGCGTCACCCATGTGCTGGCCGCCGGTCCGGAGTTCAAAAAGCTGGCCGCAAACAAGCTGGACGGCCAGCAGTGGGCCACCTTCGCCGCGGACGACGGCGCTTTTTTCATCCGCACCGACACGGCCCTGTATCGCATCCAAGAAAAGGCGGCCGCCCACTGAATCCGCCCGGGCGTGTCCCCGGCCCCCCGCTTTTCCAACTCACATCATGACCCACGAACAACGCCTCGCCGCCCTCTCGCTGGTGCTTCCGCCCGCCCCCAAACCCGTCGCCGTGTACCGTCCGGTGGTGGTGGTCAACGGGCTGGCCTATGTCTCCGGCCACGGGCCGGTCTGCGCCGACGGATCGCTCATCACCGGTCGAGTGGGCGCGGATCTCACGCTGGAGGAAGGATACGCGGCCGCCCGCCAGGTCGGCCTGGCCGTGTTCGCCACGCTGCGGTCGCACTTCGGATCGCTCAACGACGTCAAACGCGTGATCAAAACCCTGGGCATGGTGAACTCCGCCCCCGACTTCTTCGACCACCCCAAGGTCATCAACGGCTGCAGCGACCTCTTCGCTCTGGTCTTCGGCGAGGAACACGGCATCGGGGCGCGCAGCGCCGTCGGCATGGGCCCGCTGCCCGGCAACATCTCGGTGGAGATCGAGGTCATCTTCGAACTGGCCTGACCGATGCGCGCCGCCCTCCAGCTTCCGGAAAACGCGGAGGATATCCCCTCGCCGGCGCTGATCCTGAACTGGCCGGCCGTCGAGGAAAACCTCCGCCGGATGCTGGCCATGGTCCCGTCGCCGGAACGCCTGCGCCCGCACCTCAAAACCCACAAGCTGCCGCAGATCATCACCCGCCTGGCGGCCCTTGGCGTGACCAAGGCCAAGGGCGCCACCATCGCGGAGGCCGAAATGGCGGCCGGTGCGGGAGCCACCGACGTCCTGCTCGCCGCGCCCCTGGTCGGTCCGTCCACCGGCCGCTTGCTCTCGCTGATGCACGCCTTTCCCGGCGTCGTTTTCACCGGCCTGGCCGATGATCCGTCCGCGCTGGACATGGTGAATGCCGCCGCCCTGGCCGCCGGCTGCCGGGTCCGGGTCATGCTCGATCTGGACGTCGGCCAACACCGGACCGGCGTGGCTCCCGAGGCCGCCGCCGCTGCGCTGTACCGCCGGCTGGCGGGTCTGCCCGGACTGACCCCGGCCGGCCTCCATGCCTATGACGGCCATCTTCATCAGAGCGATGGCGCCGTCCGCGCCGCCGCCTGCGACGACGCCTTTGCGCCGGTGGCCGCCCTCGCTGCCGCCCTGCGCGCCGAAGGGCTGCCCGTGCCGGCCGTCGTGGCCGGCGGCACCCCGACCTTCCCGATGCACGCCCGCCGCCTGGACGTCGAATGCAGTCCGGGCACCTGCGTGCTCTGGGACGCCGGCTACGGCCGCACTCTGCCGGACCTCGACTTCCTCCCGGCCGCCTTCCTCCTCACCCGTGTCATCAGCCGCCCCGCCCCGGACCGGCTGTGCCTCGACCTCGGCCACAAGGCCGTCGCCAGCGAGATGCCGCACCCCCGCGTCCTTTTTCCCGCTCTCCCGGACGCGCGGGTGGTCATGCACAATGAGGAGCACCTGGTGCTGGAATCCGACCGCGCCGCCGACTTTCCCGTCGGTGCCATGCTCGCCGGCCTCCCCTGGCACATCTGCCCGACCGTCGCCCTCCACGGGTTCGTCCACGTCATGCATGGATCCCAGGCCACCGACATCTGGCCCGTCACTGCCCGCACCCGCCGGATCACCGCGTAGCCTTTAGTGCGACGCTCCGCGCGGCGCGCGCATGTCGAATTGCGGGCGAGCGGCCTTACGGCTCCACGTCCGCGAACAGCCGCTCCATCATGCGCTCGGGTGCGCGGAGGAATTCCCGGGTGATGCGATACGCTTCGGTTTCCTCGCGGGCGACCGGCTGCAGGCCGTCCTCGCTGCACTCGTAGATGATCGAGTGCGGGTAGGCGAGCAGGAGGGGGGAGTGGGTGGCGATGACCAGCTGCGATCCGTTTTTCACCAGGGCGTGCAGGTGCGTGAGCACGGCCAGCTGACGCTGGGCGCTGAGGGCGGCCTCCGGTTCATCGAACAGATAGAGGCCGTGGCCGCGGAGCCGCTGGGTCAGCAGCGCGAGGAAGGCTTCGCCGTGCGATCGTTCATGCGGCGACCGGCCGCCCCACTCGGCGTACGGCACCGGTGCCTCGTTTTCGTACGCTTCGACCTGGGTCATCAAGGGATAAAAACTCTCGGCGCGGAGGAAAAAGCCGTCGGTCTCCCGGTCGGTCGTCTGCATCCCGTTGCGCACCACGGCCAGGGAGTCGGACAGCCCGGAGTGGGTGTCCCTCGTCGCAAAATGGTAGTTCCGGCTGCCTCCCTCCGCCGGAAAGCCCAGCCGCACCGCGAACGCCTCCAGCAGCGTGGATTTGCCGCTTCCGTTCTCGCCGACCAGAAAGGTCACCGCCCGGTGCAGCGGCAGCTCGCTCAGGTGCCGCACCGCTGGAATGGAATAGGGATACATGTTCCAGTCGGTCACCAGCTCTCGCTTCAGCCGCACCGCCGAGACAAACCCCCCGCCCATGGGCGGTGGCGGGGTTGGGAAGAGCTCGAATTGGGTGGCCACGGGTGCAGCCTAGGCTGGCCCGGTTCCGGGTCGATGGAAAGTGCGCGGGGCCGGCCGAGGCTGCGCCTGCGGTGCCGCCGGCATCCTGGCGGGCGGTCACGGCGGGAGCGTGGCCGGGAGCCGGAGGCGTTCCGCCGGGGTGAGCGGGCGCAGGGTGGACTGGCCGTCCTTTTCCAGGATGAATTCCCGCACGGCGAGCAGGGCCGAGGGCGGCTGGTTGATGGTGGAGCGCAGGCGGATGGCGGCGATGGGTGTGCCATCCAGATTCGCTTCGGCCACGCCATGGGTGAAGCGCGCGACCTCCTTCCACCGGCCATAACCGGACGACACCTCAAGCACGCCGTCGCGCAGCCGGTGGTCGCCATTGGGCAGGCCGGTCACGGCGGTGAGGCGGTCATGGGCGGCGGGGGTGTCGAGCACGATGGTGAAGGTGTCCACGTCCTTCCGCGGACCCCAGGCCAGGTGATAGGTTTCCAGATCGCCATCGAAGGCGTGGAGCGGGTGCAGGCAGTCGTAGCCCTGGCCCTTGTCGATGCCGGTCAGCGTCCAGCGCCAGTCTTCGTCGTTTTTGTTGAGTGACGACGGGTAGATCAGCGGCGGCAGGCCGTCGCGGGCTCGCGCCGGCAGGGCGGGGGTGATCGGGTGGCCGAAAGCCGGGCCGGTGACAATGCCCATGCTGGCCAGCCGGTTCACATGGAGCTTCACCCGCTCGACAAAGGCTGGAAAGTCCGGCTGTTCGATGCCCCAGGCGCGTTCGGCCAAGGCCAGCACGCGGGGGAAGGCCTGGCTGTCGAGGTGATCTTCCGAAACCATCTCGCCCCACACGCAGGATTCGACCCCGAGGAGTCGTTGCCGGGCCTCCAGGTTCAGGCCCGCGGCCGCCGGCGCGGGGTCGAAATCGTAGGTGTGCTTCAGGGTGGTGCGATCAATGTTATAATTCAAATAGTGGTGGTTGCCCGGGGACATGACGACGTCCCATCCGTTTTTGGCGGCCTGCCAGCCGCCGCTGCCGTCGTTGTCCCAGCAGGTGAAGACGGCGCCTGGGGCCACGCCGCTCCAGCCGATGGCCCGCCGGCCCCTGGCTTCGACCATTGCCTGGACGCGCTCCATGAAATACGCGTGCAGGTCGCCAACCTGCTGCTGCCGGGCCTGGCATTTTGGGCATTCGCTCCAGTACCGCATTTCGGCCTCATCGCCCCCGATGTGGATGAAGGGGCCGGGAAAGAGGGCGGCGATTTCCTTGAAGACGTCGTCGAGGAAGGTGAAGACCTGCTCGTTGCCCGGGCAGTATTCCGAGCCGCAGAGCGGGTCGATTCCGAATTGGGCGGTGCTGGTCCGGGTGCCGAAGCAGTTCAGTTCGGGGTAGGCGACGAGGGCGGCGCCAGCATGCGAGGGGGTTTCGATTTCCGGGATGACGGTGATGAAGCGCTCCGCGGCCTGCGCCACAATCTCCCGGATGTCGTCCTGGGTGTAGAAGCCGCCGACCCGGATCCCTTCGCCGAGGTCGGCCCAGGCGCCGATTTCCGTCAGCCGCGGATATTTTTTGATTTCGATGCGCCAGCCATCGACATCGGTCAGGTGGAGGTGGAGGCGGTTGAGTTTGTGATGCCCCATCCAATCCAGGCACCTCAAGATGCCCTGCTTGCTGATGAACTGGCGGGCGGGGTCGAGCATGAGCCCGCGCCAGACGAACTGCGGACGGTCTTCGATCCGCACTGCCGGCGCGCTCCACGCCGCGCCTTCCACTTTCGTCCGGCTTTCGATCTGGACCGGAAACAGCTGCCGCAGCGTCTGCGCGGCATAAAAAACCCCGGCCGGGTGCGCCGCCTGAAGGAGGATCCGGTCGGCCAGCACCCGGACCTCATACCCCTCGCCTCCGAACCGCGCGGCCTCGTCCGAGACCATCAGCTCGATCGTTCCGGAGCGGTCGCGCCCAGGGCTCGGGCTTTCGATCGGGAGCGAGAACCCGGTGGCCCGGCCCAGCTGCCGGCTTAGCTGCCGGGCCGTCGATGCCGCCTCCGGCGGGGCCAGAATCACTGTGTTCGCGGTCAGGACAAACCGTCCGCTCCCGCGCTCGAGGCGGGAGGGAAGGGGAATGAGGCAGATTTCTTCCGGCGGTTCGCCCGCCGCTGCGGGTGTCGCGCTCGCGAGGCGCGCCCCGGGCCCGAAAATGCCGGCCAGGCCGGACAGGGTGCAGAGGATCAAGGCGAGGGGTTTGAGGCGCATGGCGGGTGGGTTGAGGGTGGCGGTGGGGGCGGGGTCGTCGTGCCGGCCATCCCTACGCGGTGCGGCTGGCGGCGGCAACGGCTGTCCGGCCGGCCGCGAGGCTCCCGGACCGCGGCTCACGCGCGGAATTGACTCAACCGGCCGGTGTGCCAGCATCCAGGATGAAATCCCGCATGACAGCAGGGACGGGTCCTGCCGGCTCGTGGTCGCGAAGGGAGATGCTGCGCATCGGCGGCCTGGGAGCGCTGGGGGTGACGCTGCCCGGCCTGCTGCAGGCCGGCGCCAAGGCTCCGGCGGCGCGCGCGGCAAGCTTTGGGCGGGCGAAGTCGTGCATCATTCTTTTCCTGAGCGGCGGTCCGCCGCAGCATGAAACCTTCGATCCGAAGCCGGAAGCGCCATCGGAGTGCCGCGGGGTCTTCCGGCCGATCGCGACGAGCGTGCCGGGCCTGCAGTTTTGCGAGACCCTGCCGCACACGGCGCGGATCGCCCACCGATTGGCGGTGATCCGCTCGATGGTCACGGACATCCACTCCCATTCCACCAGCGGTGCCTACATGTTGACCGGCTACGAACCTCTGAGCAAGGCGGAGAACGTGCCGCCGGGGCCGGACGACTGGCCCAGCCTGGCCGCGGTGGTCGGGGCGTTGAAGCCCAGCGAGCGCTCGCCGCTGTCCTCGGTGATGCTGCCGGACGAGCTTTACAACGATGGCCACATCGTCTGGCCCGGGCAAAATGGCGGGTTCATGGGGTCGAAGTGGCATCCAACCCTCATGAAGTGTGACCCCCGGCAGCAGCCGATGCACATCGAAGGTATGACGCTGGAGGATCATCTGACCGTGGCCCGGCTCGGCGAACGCTATGACCTGCTGCTCCAGTTCGACGGCCGGTTTGTCGACTCGGTGCGCAGCGGCGCGGTCACGGAGATGAGCGACATGCATCAGAAGGCATTTGACCTGCTGCACTCGGACGCCAGCCGGGCCGCCTTCGCGCTGGAGAAGGAGCCCGCCCTCCTGCGCGAGGCCTATGGCCCGCACAGCTTTGGCCAGAGCGTGCTGCTGGCGCGGCGGTTGGTCGAGGCCGGCACCCGCCTGGTCCAGGTCAACTGGCCGCGCGAGGGCGAGCACGAAGTGAAGGGCAGTCCGCTCTGGGACACGCATGCCGACAATGCGGGCCGAGTGAAGGACGTGCTCTGCCCGCAGTTCGACCGGACATTCGCCACCCTCGTCGAGGACTTGCACCAGCGTGGCCTGCTCGACGAGACGCTGGTGGTGGCGATGGGCGAGTTCGGCCGCACTCCGAAGCACAACGCCAATGGCGGACGGGACCACTGGGGCTCGGTCTTCTCCGTGGCCCTGGCCGGGGCGGGGGTGGGCGGCGGCCAGATCATCGGCGCGAGCGACCGTCTCGGTGCCCAGCCGGCGGAACGGCCGGTGCGGCCCGCGGATCTGGCAGCCACCATTTTTCACCTGCTCGGCATGGATCCCTCCAGCGAGTTCCTCGACCCGTTGCAGCGCCCCCGCCGCCTGACCGAGAGCGGAGTGGCGCTGAGGGAGTTGGTGGGGGTGTGAGTGATCGGAGGCCGGCGGCGGCCCGGGATGGACGGGAAAAGCGCGGACTCCTGGCCGCCGCGCCGTGCGCCCGGGCGGGGCGCGGCCGCCCGGAGAGCGGAGCAGAAGGGCCCGTCGGCCTCACGTGGCCGGCAGGCTCAGCTCGACGCAGACTGGCAGGTGGTCGGACGCCATGGTGGCGGTCGGGGTATCGGGCAGCTCGACCCGGTCCACGATGAAGTGGCGGCTGACGAAGACGTGGTCGATGCGCACCAGGGGCCGCACCGAGGTGAAGGTGGCCCGGGCTTTGTGGCCGGGGACGGACCGCTGGACATCGCGCAAGCGGGTCTGCACCTGCTGAATGACCGCCGACCGCGGTCCTGAATTGAAGTCGCCGCAGAGGATGACCGGCTCATCGTCCGGAATGGCGCCCAGCCAGTCGGCACCGAGCAGTGCCTCCGTCTGGTGGCGGCGCTCGTCTTTGCCCAGTCCGAAATGCGTGTTGATGAGGTGCAGTGGCTGGCGGCCCTCGATCTGCAGCTGGATCCAGATCGCTCCCCGCGCTTCGCGGAACTGCCGGGGTGCCGCTTCGGTGAGGTAGCCGGTTTTCACGATGGTAAAAGGATGCCGGGCGAAGATGGCGATGCCGTAGCGTTCCTTTTCCTCCTCGAGCATGGCGTGGAAGACATGGGTCATCCGCAGATGATCGGCGATGAGCTGCGCCTGATCGTGCCGTCCGCTGCGGGGACGGTGGGCGTCGAT
>Ga0105052_10001837_pt1 | contig 27103 bp, 29 predicted proteins | sample FRY03_FD_78094 | JGI IMG/M metagenome (GOLD analysis project Ga0105052, IMG submission 78094) | Freshwater microbial communities from Lake Fryxell liftoff mats and glacier meltwater in Antarctica - FRY-03 | ecosystem: Environmental > Aquatic > Freshwater > Ice > Glacier meltwater ... | reverse complement strand
TGCAGACCGGCTGGGCCAACATTGACGTGCAGCTGCGTCGTCGCTATGACCTGATTCCCAATCTCATTGAGGCGGTCAAGGGGTACGTCGCGCACGAGAAGGGCGTCCTCGAGGCCGTCACCGAGGCCCGTACCGGCGCCATGAGCGCGAGAGGGCCCGCGCAGACCGGTACCGCCAACGGGGCCTTGGCCAGCGCACTCGGCGGATTGTTCGTGGTGGCGGAGAACTACCCGGACTTGAAGGCCTCCAGCAACTTCCTGCAATTGCAGACCGAGTTGGCCAACGTGGAGGAGATCTTGGCGGCGTCGCGGCGGTACTACAACTCGACGGTGGGCCGCTACAACGCCACCCAAGTGACCGTGCCAACGATCTTCGTCGCTCGTTTCGGCGACTTTGGCCCGGCTGAGTTCTTCGAGGAAGAGGACCAGGCCGTGCGGAGTGCACCGCAGGTCTCGTTCGATCAGTAGGTGACGCTGCAGCAGCAGATTCGTGGGAACCGCTGGCGGACCGGCCTCTTGTTCATCCTGTTCGGAGTGCTCATCGCCATGGTGCTGGGGGCTGCGTCATTTGCAGTGGACCTGCCACTTCTCATCGTCATCGGCGTCGGGATGATCGTCTACGGCGTGGTCACTTGGTATGCCTCGGGCACCATGGTGGCGGCTCTCGCGGGAGCACACCCCGTCGGGCGCGACTCGTACCCCGAGTTGTGGCAGGCCGTGGAGGCCGCCGCGATTGGCGCGGGTCTCCCCAGCACTCCCGCGGTCTATGTGATTAACGATCCGGCGCCGAATGCCTTCGCGGCAGGGCGGAACCCGAAGCACGCCTACGTGGCAGCGACCACGGGGTTGCTTGCGGTGATGAACCCGCGCGAGCTGCGCGCGGTCATGGCCCATGAGATCGCGCACGTGCGCAACCGCGACGTGCGCACCATGGCGCTGGCTGCGGTGCTGGTGGGGGTGCTGCTCATCGTCTCGGACATCCTGCTGCGGGTCACCCTCTTTGGAGGGGGGAGGGACAGCAACCCATTTGCGATCATTGGACTGATCGTCGCGCTCATCCTTGCGCCCATCGGCGCCATGATGATGCAAATGGCTCTGTCGCGCCGCCGTGAATATCAGGCCGACGCGACGGCAGCGGAGATCACCGGCGATGCGGAGGGCATGGCGATGGCGCTCGCCGTTCTGGACGCGGACAAGCGACAGATCCACCACGTGGCACGCGCGACCGCGCACCTGTATATCGAGTCCCCGTTGGTGAAGGGCCGCGGGCTATTCGGCAACCTCGGTGGCCTGTTTCAGACGCATCCGGCATTGGACCTGCGTATTGCGGCGCTCGAGGAGGCCGGCGGGTTCATGTTGAACCGTGAGGCCGCCACTGCGGGATTGCCTCCCGAGGCGCTCATGTCCCCGTCAGACAGGGGCGAGTGAGGGGGACACACCGGTAGGCCCAATGGTGAACAGACCAGTAATCAAGTGCATAACAATGATTTCCGCCGGAATGGGCCGCGCGGTCGCGGGCTGGTGGGCCTACCGATCGCCTCGCCGCGCCTGATCGAACCGGCGCCGGTCTCGCTTCGTGGGCCGGGCACCCAGTACCGGGCCTGCAGGTTGTGGCGCCATCTTGCGCATGAGCCGGTCGCGCTCGCGCAATTCCACGCTCTCGGGCGTCTCCACATACAGCAACTGCGCCGCCGTGGCGGGCCCGCGGTGATCGCTCACGGCGCGCACGACGATCGTCAGCGGCGCGTGCCCTGGGCGCGTGATCTCCACGATGTCGTCAAGGCGCACGTCCCGAGCGGGTTTCACCCGCTGCCCGTTGACGTGTACGCGGCCGCCCGAAACGGCCGCGGTTGCGAGCGCACGGGTCTTGTGGAACCGCGCGGCCCAGAGCCACTTGTCAATGCGCACCTTGGCGCCAGTATCCGCCATGCGGACATCATCCCACCGGCGGGCCTCACGCGGTACCTCTGACCGTGCAAGAATCGGCCCATGGTAATGAGCGCGCTCTCGTGCCTGTGGGATGATCCCGATCACTGCCCGCAGGTCCGCGTCGATGGTGTCACCGGACGCCGGTACTGCCGGCTGTGCGGCTCCGAGCCGCTGCCGGTGGATGCAGTCGGCGCGACCACGGACGCCGCGGCCGCTCCCCCGCTCGAGTCCGACGAGGGTCCCTAGCACTCATTCTTCGGGCTCCCTACGGTTGGGGCTCTTTTTTCGCTTGCAGCGACGTTTTTGATACATCGGGACATTGGCAGGACTTAGACGATTGGATTCTATGGGCTATCATCGTAGCCTATTGATATCCGACCCTGAGGGAACGTGATGTACCAGTATTCCCGTGCTCTGTATCGCGATCTGCAGCGGTATCTGCTTCAGGACCAGATCCGCCCGGAGCTCGGTCAGCGCCTTCTCCTGAATGCCTGCGAGCGAGCGGTTGAGCGTATGGCCCGTGATCATCGCCGGTTCCCACGTCCCGCGGCCAACCTCTTTCATGGCGTTCGCGGCCTCTTCCCCGTTGGCCGTCAGCTCTTGGTGTTCGACATCATTGATGCGCACACCACGTCCGCACTCGAGTATCTCGATCATGAGATCGCTGAGCGCGGTAGCGCCGACCTGCTGCGGTGCCGAGCGTCCAACCGCAAGGGCAAGGCGTGTCAGCGCGTGCCGGTCACCGGGTCGGACTTTTGTCCGTCGCACCGCGCCGTCGGCGAACTTCGGAAGGACCGCGCAGACGCCCTGGCGTTCTAGTGTCCCGAGTCGTAAATTCGTATGCAGTTCCTAAAGCGAATCCCCTGCGAGGTAAGGACGCAGATCAGCCCCAATACCGGGCATATTGGGGCTGCTAAAGGACGCCGCATCGCGGGGGATACAGCCGGGAACTGCCACGTAATTTATGACTCGGGACATTAGCCCTCAGTTCGCGGCGGAGACAGACTCCGCCGGCCGCTTCGTGCGGCAGACATCTGCTTGGCGCGGGTGGATTGACCCCGACGGGCCGCATCCGCCGATCGCCGGGCGGTATCACCTGTACGTATCGTTTGCATGCCCGTGGGCACATCGCACGATCATTACCCGAGCCCTGAAGGGGCTTGACGGCGTGGTCGGAATGACGGTGGTTGACCCTCTGCGCGACGAGCAGGGCTGGGCGTTCACGGACGACGACGATCCGGTCAACGGGTGGGCCTTCTTGGCAGAGGGCTATGCCGCAACAGATCCGGCATGGCGGGGCCGGGTGACCGTGCCAGTGCTGTGGGATCGTGTTGCAGGCCGGATCGTGAATAACGAGTCCGAGGACATTCTGCGGATGCTCGATAGCTCATTCACCGGCCTCGCCCGGGATATTCCGGTGCTGCGTCCGGCTGCCCTTCGGGCCGCCATTGACGACATCAACGAAATCGTCTACCCCCTCATCAACAACGGCGTGTACCGGGCGGGGTTCGCCACCTCCCAGAGCGCATACGACGAAGCGGTGGCCGACCTAGAGCGTGGACTCGAGATCGTGGAGCAGATCCTCAGCCACCAGCGCTGGCTCGTGGCGAATCGCTTCACGGAGGCGGATATCCGCCTCTTCACGACCCTCGTGCGGTTCGACCCCGTGTACCACACACACTTCAAGTGCAACCGCAGGCTCATCAGCGATGCACCTGCGCTGCTGGGCTTTGTGCGGGACGTGGCGCAGACGCCGGGCGTCATGGACACGATTCAGATGAACCACATCAAGCGGCACTATTACCTCACGCATGGGGTGCTGAACCCCGGTGGAATCGTGCCGGTGTCCAACGGGCCGGACCTCACTGTGCCGCATGGGCGGCAGGCGCTGGGCCCCGCCGCGATCTCCTAGGGACGCCGAATCGGCTAGGAACCCTCGCGTCGCACGGCGGCTTCGAGTTCGTCGAGCCGCTGACGGAGATCGGCGATGAGCCTCTGGGTGGACTGTGCCGAGGACAGTGCGGGAGGCGTATCCGGCACCAGTATTGCGGGGTCGTTACCGTCCGGTGACTGGCCGGGTGCGAGGAATGCGGACGCTGCCCACGCGGTGAAGATGCCGATGATTGCAACGCCGGCGAAGATCATCACGGTTGCGGTGATCCTCCCGCCGGTGGTCACCGGGAAGATCTCGCCATATCCCACGGTGGAGATGGTGACAATGCCGAACCAGAGCGCGTCGCCCCCCGTTTCGATGTTGGCGCCGGGGGCACCGACCTCGAAGTGCAGCATAAGTAGGCCGCCGACCTCGAGAATGATGAGGAGCAGAGAGAGCACCAGGAACAACGCGCCGCGCGCGCGGTTCCCGACGAACCAGGCGACCGTGGTCCGGGTTCCGTACTCCCGAAAGGCCTGAGCAGCTCGGACGAGGCGGAAGAGCCTGAGAATGCCGCATAGTGGAAGGCTTCCGATCAGGTCAAACCAGCCACCGTTCTTGTTCATGTAATGCCACCGCCGGGGGCGCGACTGGTGCAGGCGCAAGGCGAAATCGAGCAGCAGGATCGCGGTGAGTATGGGCTGCATAACCCACAGGAGCCCCCGGATATCCATACCGAAATGGAACGGCAGGACGATGAATACCCAGTTGATGAGCGACAGCACAGTTGTTACGAGGATGAATACCTCGTAACCGGGGGCGCTCAGGGCGCCAGTTCCAAGACGCAGTGCGCCGTGCGGGGTGACATCTCCGCTGCTGTGAGGCTGCGACACGCGTCGGCTTTCGCCCTCGCCCTCTGGTTCTCCTTGTGCCTACCCCCGCAGCAGCGGCGCCGACAGCACCGCGGCGCTGGTCGCCGCATCCACCTCAGTGCCCACTTGGGTGGCCCGTTGGCGTGGCAACGGCGTCAGGTCATCGTCGAGCCAACCCGATGCCGGGGTGTCACAGGACATCGCGCGGCTGATATCCGGCCACTCGGCTGGCATGTCCGGGGGCACCAGCACCCCGGCCATCTCAGCGATGAGCATGGCCCATGCGCGCGGCGCGGCGTTGCACGGGTCGTAGCCCCCACTGGCAAGCGCGGCCCACCGCCCAGCACAGACATCGTCGGCGAGTTCACGGAGGTTGCGCCACAGCTCGGGGTACAGCGGCATGGTGGTGCGCAGATGGGAGAGCGGGTCGGCATGGTGATGATCCACGCCGTTCTGCGTGACGATCGCATCTGGGGCAAAGGCGCGAACCGCGGGGATGACGACCTCTGCCATGGCCCGGCGATAGGCGTCGTCCCCTGCGTCTAGTGGCATCGCGAGATTCACTGCCGTGCCGATCGCGTCGGGCCCGCCCACCTCAACGGCGAATCCAGTTCCCGGAAAGAGGAACTTGCCGCTCTCATGCACGGACACGGTCAGCACGTTCGGGTCGTTCCAGAAGATTCCCTGAGTACCGTCACCGTGATGGGTGTCGAGGTCGATGTAGGCCACGCGCTCGACACCGGCCGCACGCAGCGCGTGGATGGCCACGGCGGTGTCGTTGTACAGCCCGAATCCCCCGGCCTTGTTGGCGAGTCCATGGTGGGTGCCCCCCGCGGGGCTGAGGGCATGGCGTGCCCTCCCCTCCCCCACCGCCGTGCCAGCGTCCCATGCCACACCGCAGGTCCTCGCGGCATCGTGATGCATTCGTGGGTAGGGATGGATATCCCCGGTTATGCCCCACTGGCGGGCCTCGGGCGTAGCGGCGAGGGCTGACACCGAGCTGTAGGCCCGCATGGCCGCGATGAACGGCGGCGCGAACATGGTGCCCAACTGCTCGTCTGGCATCGGGTCGCCGGCCGCACGCACCTCGACGTGCGGTCCATCCATGAAGCCCGCCGCATTCGCGAGGGCAACCGCGAGCCGGTGTCGCCGTCGGTCGGTCGGGTGGTCGGCGTACGCCATGCCGAGGTCGTCATCGTGAATCACCAGAAGGCGGGTACCACTCGTGGCGGGATGATGACGCATCGTGGCGGTACGCTGTTGGCGTACGCATCTGGCGCACAAGGGAGTGTGGGATGTCGGTTGACGAGGCACTGCACGCAGCGATTCTCGATCACCTCCGGGCATCTGACGAACCGGTACGCGAGGCGTTCCTCTACGAGCGCATTACGGGCTCGAGCGCACCAACGCCTGATCATTTCGTTGCCGCGCTCGTGTTTCTCGAGGTCGAGGGCCGCGTGCATGTACATCCCGTCCATGATGAGGTGAAGGACCCGGCCCCGTTTCAACCCCGGTTCTGGCGAATCGCCACCTGACAAATCCCCGAGGAATGTTGATGGCCCGTACTGATGCGCCACCCCCTGACCCGCAGGGCGACAGCAGGATCGCTGAGCACGTGCGCCTGTACGTGTCGTCCGGCGGTAGGGGCACTTCTGGCAGCCGGGCGTACATATACTGATTCCATGGCCGATCGAAACGTCATAGGCGGAGAATTGGAGCCTTGCGGTACCGATCCCGTGACGGGGTTCTACCGCGACGGGTGTTGCAAGACCGGACTCGAAGACCATGGAAGCCACACCATCTGCGCGGTGGTCACTGCTGAGTTTCTCGAGCATCAATTGTCCATCGGCAACAATCTGAGTACCCCGATGCCGCAATACGGTTTTCCGGGTCTTGTGCCGGGCGATCGGTGGTGCGTCACCGCCGCAAATTGGCTCCGTTCTCATCGCGACGGGGCGGCGGCATTTGTGGTCTTGGCCTCGACACACGAACGTGCCCTCGAAATAGTTCCTCTGGAAGCCCTCCGCGAGCACGCCGTAGACGTTCCAGATGGACTCGGCGATCTCTAAGATTAGTCAGTGCAGGCGCTCGCTGTTGTACCAGCGTTCGATGAAGTCAAAGATCGCATGATGGGCGTCCGGGCGGGCCGGCCAGCGGTAGCGATTAATCAGGGCATTCGTGGGCGTCGCGAAGAAGCTCTCGGCGGCAGCGTTGTCCTCACAGGCACGCACCCGGCCCCGTTTCAACCCCGGTTCTGGCGGATCGCCGCCTGACCATTCCGCGAGGAGTTTTGATGGCCCTTATTGATGAGCGACCGCTTGACCCGCAGGGCGACGACTGGATCGCCGAGCACGTGCGTCTGTACGTGTCGTCCGGCGGCAAGGAGGGGCACTTCTGGCAGCCGGGTGTGCCGACGTTGCTGCTGACGACGCGGGGCAAGAAGTCGGGCACGGCGCGCCGCACCGCACTGATCTACGGCCGCGACGGCGACGAGTACGTGGTGATGGCCTCCTATGCCGGGGCACCCGCGCATCCGGACTGGTACCTGAACCTCGCTGCCGACCCCGAGGTGGTCATCCAGGTTGGCGAGAACACGATGACCGCAACGGCACACACCGTGGGCGACGGGGACCGGGATCGTGTGTGGAAGGTCATGACCGACATCTGGCCCGACTACGACCAGTACGCCACCAAGACCACCCGAACGATCCCGCTGGTTGCAATTACGGTCCCGTCATCTCACCCACGTTCTGACCACGGCTGATTGGAATGCGCCCGTGGTAGTTGGGTGGGTTGGTATGCACCTGCTGAGCGAGTGCTAGCATTGATAGCACTCTGGGAGGTGGGCTGTGGCCGATGTGAGCATCAGGAATCTGGATGATCGGGTGAAGGAGCGGCTTCGGATGCGTGCGGCTGCGCACGGCCGTTCGATGGAGTCGGAGATTCGGGCCATCTTGGCGGAGTCGGTGAGCGAACCTGATGACTCCCGTGGCCTGTTGGCCACCTTGCTGGATCGGTTTACTGCGATCGGAGGAGTGGAGTGGGAAGCGCCTGCACGTACCACTCCAACACGCTCGGCTGACCTGTCGGCATGATCGTCGTTGACACGAACGTGGTCTCCGAGTTGATGAGGCCGACGCCGCTGCCCGTTGTGCGGAACTGGGTTCTGGGGCACGACGGCCGTGAGTTATTCACGACGTCGATCACCCTCGCCGAAGTTCTCTACGGGATCGAGCGGCGACGGGCCGGGCAGCGCAGGGACCTGTTGCGCGGCACCGCTGTCGATGTCTTCGCCGCGTTCGAGGACCGGGTGCTGGCCTTTGATTCCCGGGCTGCCGCGATGTATGCCGAGATCGTCAGCGGACGCGATGCCCTGGGCCGCCCCATTGACGGCTTCGATGCGCAGATCGCATCCATCTGCCGGGTGCATGGGGCGTCCTTGGCCACGCGCAACGTGAAGGACTTCCACGACACGGGCGTCACCGTCATCGACCCATGGGCATGAGGACCGAGCGGAGTACCACCAGTTGCGCAGCTAATGCGAGGTACCGAGCCAACACGACCGCGTCCACGTCTGCAGCGCCTGGCCCGACCGCGCGCGGAGGGCGTCACGCGATCGAGGTGGATGGTCTCCAGACCACGACCCGCTCGGGGCCGAGCGCACCCGGGTCCCACCGCACGATGCAGGGCGCGTGCGCGATCTGACGACCATCGCCGTCGATTGCGAAGGGACCGATGAGGGTCACCGTGCGCAGCGCCCGAGCCGCCGCCCACAGCGCCCCGGGCTCCGACGACCCCGCGTGGGCCAAGGCGCGCTCGGCGACGATCCCCGCGGCTAGGGCCTGGGCGGCCGGGTAGTCGGACCCTCGCGGCAGGGAAAACGGCGGCTCGGGCGCGGTGCCGTCCCACTGCGCCGGCCCGAGCCATCCGATGACCGCGTCGCCGAGCTCGTCAAGGGCGACGGACACCCCGCAGACGACCAGCGCCGCCCGCAGGCCCACCCGGACGGCCGCGCGGGCGAGGGCGAGGTCGTCCTCCATCCTGCCGCCTCCGGCGATCCAGTCGGCGCCCTGTCGGCTCGCGCGCTCGGCGGCGAGGTCCGGCCCGCCGGGATCGAGATCGTGGATGAGGACCGGCGTGAGACCAACGGCCGCCAGCGCATCGACCGCCCCAGCCGCGATCGCCGCCCCGAACCCGCCCGGCGCCCGCACCACGGCGATCCGCGGTGGTCGCGACGCCTGCGCCGAGAGCGCCGCCGGCAGCCCCCTCCAGTAGCTCTCGGCGGGCCCGAGAACGTCGACCATGCGGGCTCCAGTACGGGGCACCGCCGCCGCGCCATGGTTCCAGATCACCTCGGGTCGTCCGGCCATGGCCTCGGCCACCGCCTGCCCCGGACCGCTCCCGTAGGGGCCAAAAACGAGGTCGGCACGCCGGCTGAGTTCTGCGACGAGCCGTGCGCTCTCGGATGGCACGCTGCGGTCGTCCTCGATGCGCAGGGAGATGCCGCGCGCGAGCGACCAGGCGCGTAGCCCGGCGGCGGCCTGACGACCGAACACCGCGAACCGCCCGGTGAGCGCCAGGGCGGCGGCGGCTCGGGTGGCATCAGCCGTCGGAGAAGCCCTCGGCGACGTGCGGCGCCTCGCCCCGCTCCACCAGCATCGCGAACCGGGACGCGGCGCGGCGGGTGATCTTCCCCCGAAAGGTGGCAGCAATGCCACGACGAGAGCGCAGGAGCTTCACTCTGGAGTTCAAGGCCCGAACCGTTGAATTGATCGAATCAAGGGGCAAGTCCATGGCTGAGGTCTGCTGGTAATTGGATCACACCCAGTCGGCGGTGCACGCCGGGTGGTACACAAAGATAGGGAGAGAGAGCCTGGGTTAGGGGCGTGTCTGGGACTGACTTCAGAAGAGGGGTGAATTGCGAGTGCGGCTACGCGGGGATGTTCCCCGCAAGCCTGATGACGTACATCAGCGGCCAGAGTTTCCCGGTGAGAATGGGTTGATGCGTAATTGGGTCGACCGCGATGCCGTTGAGCACGGCGTCGGGGTTGGCCATCGTCGGTGCGAGCGTGGACAGGTCAAGCCATGCGCGAACACGGCCGTCCGAAGGGTCAATCAGGGCGATCGTGCGTGTGGGCCAAACGTTGGCCCACAACACGCCGTTGATCATCTCCAGCTCATTCAGGCGGGCGATTGGCTGATCGCCGTCATGCACGCGGATGGAGCGGGTCACCCGCAATGTACGAGGGTTCATCCACCGCACTGTCGGCGTGCCATCGCTGGCGATGAGCGACCGCCCATCCGTGGTGAGTCCCCATCCCTCGTATGCGTAAGCGCGCTGCGCCTGCCGCCGGAGCGTGGTTGGGTGAAAGCCGAATATCAGACGGTCGCGCCATGTGAGCTGCCACGCGGTGCCGCGCAGGACGGTGAGCCCTTCCCCAAATACGCGGGATGGGTCGCGCACCTTCCGAATGACGCGCCCAGTCGCAGGGTTGACCCTGCGCACTGACGATGCCCCCTTAAGTCCGGTGCTCTCGAGCAGCACACTCCCGTGGGCGACCAAGCCCTGCGTGAAGGCCCGCGAGTCATGGGGGCGGGTGGCCACGGTGGTCCACCCCAAGCTCGGCGCCGCCCCAGCAGCGGTTGCGGCTCCGGCGAACCCCAAGACGAGGGCAGTCAGGGTGGTGATGCGCATCATTCGACCATAGACCGAGAATGTCTCGAGCCCCGCGATCCGGGGCCCGTATGCGCCAGACAGGATTCGAACCTGTGACCTCCGGTTTCGTAGACCGGCGCTCTATCCGACTGAGCTACTGGCGCCCGGAGCGAGGGGCACGGTATCAGAGGCCGGGGGGTGCCTCGGCGCTGCTCGTGCGGTCGGCCTGCAGCCGGACGATGCGCGAGCCATCCATCTCGAGCACCACGAATACGAACCCCGCGATGGTCACGCTGTCGCCCTCGGCCGGCACGCGCCCCGCCGCATCAAAGACCGCGCCGGCGACCGTGTGAAAGTCCTGATCGTCAATGGCCGTGCCAAAGCGTTCGTTGAAGTCCTCGAGGGGCAGCGACCCTGCCAGAAGGATGCGTCCGTTGCCCAGTTGCACAATGTCCACGCTGGGCACGTCGAACTCGTCATCAATCTCCCCCATCACCTCCTCCACCAGGTCCTCGAGTGTCACGACACCCGCGAGCGACCCGTACTCATCCACGACGATGGCGAGGTGATTCTTGGTGCGGCGGAACTCGTGCAGGAGGTCGTCGAGCTTCTTTGTCTCCGGCACCCTGGACACGGGCCGCACGAGTTCGTGCACCCAGCCGCCTTCCCCGCTCCGCGACGCCTCGAACAACTGGCGAATATGGATGACCCCCCGCACGTCGTCGGGGTCATCCCCGAACACCGGGTAGCGCGTGTAGGGGTGCGTCTCGGCGATAGCCGCCGCCTCGGCGACCGTCGCGGTGAACGGCAGCCCAACCACGTCTGGCCGTGGAACCATCACCTCCCGCGCCTCGGTATCGGCGAAGTCGAAGACCTTCGAGAGCATCTCTGTCTCCTCTGCCTCGAGCACGCCCTCCTCGTACGACGCGGCGAGGATCATCTTGAGTTCGTCCTCGCTATGGACGCGCCCGATGCGGATGTCGCCGTGCAGGCCGATCAGGCGAAGCGTGCCGGACGAGAGGCGCTCGAGCAGCAAGACGAACGGGTGCACGATCGCGCTGAACATCGAGACGGGACCCACGACGGCCATGGCGATGGCCTCGGTGCGCGCGAGGGCGAGGGCCTTTGGCACGATCTCCCCGAGCACGACGGTGATCGCGATGATGACGAGGAACCCGAGGATGACGCTGAGCACCGTGACCACCCCGGTGCCGATGGCCGATCCGAGGGGTTCGAGGGCACCGCCGACGAGTGCCCGCACAGCGGGCTCGCCAACGGCACCGATGGCTAGACCGCTGAAGGTGATTGCCACCTGAACCGACGAGATGAACCGCGTCGGATTCTGCTGCACCTTCAGCACCCGCGCGGCGCGCTTGCTCCCCGCCGCTGCCAACTCGCGCATGCGCGTGGGCCGGGAGATGACCAGGGCGTACTCGGCCGCGACGAAGAACGCCGACCACGCCACGAGTAGCAGGAAGAGGAGGATCGGCAGCCCGTTGTTCATCGCACGCGCCTACTGGGAGGTTGCGGATCCTCCTCGGCGGGGGCGGTACAGGCGCGCTCTGGCGCGGTATGTGCGGCGGTTCGTGCGTTCACGGACGGCGTGAGCGTATCCGATGGGATCGGGTGCGCGGCACGAAGGGCGCGCTGCCCCGTCAGGGACGGCGCGCCCAGAAGACGGAGAGGAAGGGATTTGAACCCTCGAACCAGGTTAACCCCGGTTAACCGCTTAGCAGGCGGCCCCTTTCGACCTCTCAGGCACCTCTCCGCGGAGCATCGTAGTCTGTGGCGCGGAGGGGTGGCAGAGCGGTCGAATGCGGCGGTCTTGAAAACCGTTGTCCGTCGTAAGGCGGACCGTGGGTTCAAATCCCACCCCCTCCGCTCAAGACGTGAGGTCCCTTTCTTGGAAAGGGACCTCACGCATGGCGGTTACTCCCGCAGCCAGGGAGTCTCTGCATCCGAGCCACAGTCAAACGAATCGACTTGGTGTGTGGCTTGGAGCGGCTCGACGGCGCTGCAACGCGCCGTCATGCCGTATCGAGGACCGTGGGCTCCTGCATCGGCGCGCGCAGGCGTGGAAGCTCGCGCTCCGGTCGATCCAGAGCATCGACGAAGGCCTCCCAGTTCTGAGGAAACAGCCGGAAGAGCCGGCGATCGGCCAAGACTTGCTCCGCAGCCCTCGTTGCGTGCTGAAGGACGAAGTCCGAGACGGTGGTGCCCTTGGCCCGGCTCGCATCCTGAAGAAGATCGTGCTGCCGCTGGCTCAGCCGGATGCCGAGTCGAAGGCCCTTGGGGGCAGAGTGAACCTGCCTAGACATTTCTGCGTCCCTTTCGAGTGACCGGCAAGACTGTGCGCCCGTTGTACACACAGAGCAACCATCGGAAGAGGGTCTCGTCCTCTTGAGTGATTGGAGCCCTCCGGCTCCATCAGACGCTTGGCGTCACTGGCCTTCATGCGCCCGTACTGCGACAATCATCGGTGCCAGGTCGACTCTGCGACCGTCAAGGCGTCGGCAGACCTCATCCAGCCCCTGGCTACCCGCGAGGAGCCTCTGGCCATCGGCGAGTTTGCGGATGATCTGATCCGGCGAATGCCACCACATCTTCGTTCCCCGGATGTCGTGCCTCCTTCGCCCAAACGTGCATCAGGGTCGCATAACGCCTAGACCACTTTGGGGGGCTCACCTCACCCGGCGGCGCACGGGACCCGGCCCCAACACCTCGCAGAAAACTCTACTGAGTCAGATTGACACTCCCTTAGCTGAGGATCGTGTTGCTGCGACCCGCGGCGTAGCAGCTTCCGGTCTGTACCTGCGAGAGCGTCACGCGGACGCGTAGGCCGGCTTTGATCGTCGAGCGGAACGCCGCCGCGGCGACGATGGTGGGTGCCACACCGGTCGAGTTCGGCCGCAGCAGAACGCTCTTGACGGCCACCCAGCGACGGAGGGTGCGGTTGTAGCGCTGGAAGCGGGCGTACTTTCCGGAGAAGCTCCGCGCCGCGAAGACGCGGAGCGAGTACCGGCGCGGTGCGACCTTCGCGAGCCGCAGCCGCGGGCGGACGGGTACCGTGACCGCGCTGCTCGTGATGTTCTTGGCCTTCGTCGTGTACGTGGTGTTCATCAGCGGCCGCGCCGTCGAGGTGTAGGCGCCGCCAGTCATCGTCTGCACCGTCCCGATCTTCGTGGCCGTCTTGGCACCGCACTGCTGTGCCAGGACGTCAACGTTCGCGCCGGTCTCTTGGGTCGAGAGGATTCCGGACAGTGTGGCCGTGACCCGGTAGATCGTGGGGAACGGCTTCGCCGCCAGGCTGATCGACTCGGGCGCGCCTGTGACCGTGATCGAGCCGCGGAAGGTCGCCCCCTTGACGTTCGGGTCGGAGTAGGTGTATGAGCCGCCGTTTTGGAACGTGCAGCTGCCGTTCGCGCCGGGCTGGAGCACGAGCAGATTCGGCGTGCACGTGACGCCCGCGGCGGACTTGAAGGTCACCTGGTGGGTGACCGCGTCGCTGTTCGTGAACTGCACCGTCCCGCCCTGAGCGATCGTGAGTGAGTTCGGCACATAGCCGTTCTTGTTGATCGTGACGGGCGCGGCCGTCGCCACGGCTGCGCCGGTGATGGCGAGCATCGCGGCAGCGGCGAGAAGGAGAAAAAACTTACGCATGTCGGGTAAGACCTCCTTGATGCGGTCCATCTGCGTCGACACGCGAAGCGCGTCTTCAGAGACATGTATTTATTTTGCCCGGGCCGCGTGTTGGCCGTGCGCCTCGTGCGTAAAATCTCTGTAATTCGGGCTCTTCCGGCATCGAAATGGGTAGCCGGGCAGCCTGAGCGAGCCGGGATCGCGCTGGCCATGCACACCGTTGAGCACCTCGTAGCCTCACGTCTTCTCACAGAAGCGAAGACGAGGTCCACAGATACGCGTGACAACGCTATTCAAGCGCCTGCTCGGGATGCGGCCATCGGCTCCGCAGACCCGGCGACCACACCAACGGGGGGCAGAATTCAACCGGCGAAAAAGGTCCACTTTCAACCGGCCTTGACAGGCCGGCCTCCGTCGTCCGGCGATCCACGCGGGTTCACGTGGCCCTCTCTCCACTCACACAGAGATCCCGACGCGCCCCGACGGGGGGCGGTAACGTGGGCCTATGAAAATCGTTATCGCAGGCGGGGGCATGGTTGGCTTGACGCTCGGACGGCTCCTCCGAGCACGTGGGTTCGAGCCGACGATCATCGAGCGTATGCCAGCGGGGACGTATATCCCGCGCGGTTACATGCTCGGTTTCCAGGGATACGAGCCCCTGAAGGAGATCGGGGTGCTCGAGGCGGTGTGGCCGGAGGGGCGCGAGATCGCCCCCCAGGAGGGCCAGACTGCCGTGGCGGTGTGCGTGGAGGTGGGCAAGGTCATCCACGCCATCGCCGATGGTCTGCCCGTTGAGTACGACCACTCGGTGGTGGACATCGTGAAAAACGAGGACGGCCGCGTGGTCGGTGTGGTGGTAGAAGGCCCTGAGGGTCAGCGCACGCTCGAGTGCGACCTCGTGGTCGCCTGCGACGGCATGAACTCCCGCGTTCGCGAGATGGCCGGCATGGCCGCGAACTACGACCCGCTCCCCGAGGCGAGCCTGGCTTGGATGAGCACCACGCCGTCGGAGACCTCGTTCTCAATGGCCTATACGTCGCACGGCCAGCACATCGGCATGATCTCGTGGCCTCAGGGGTCTGGCGGCTGGCGCAGTTGCGACAAGGTCGGTGCCGAGGCCGCCTTGGCGCCCGGACTCGACGCCATCAAAGAGATGTGGACACGCCTTCTGCCCCAGTCACGCCTCGGCGTTGAGGCGCTCGAGTCAATCGAGCAGGTGCGGTACGGCGAGCCGCAGTTGCTCACCACACCCGAGTGGTGGTGCCCAGGTCTGCTTCTGATCGGGGACTCCGCACACTTCTTCGGCCCCGAGACGGGTATCTCGTCCGGCATCGGTCTGGGCGATGCCCACGCCCTGTCGGAGGCGCTGCGCCAGCATCCCAACGACGCCGACGCGGCATGTATCTCGTTCGTCGGTTGGCGCGCCCCAGTCGTGCGTCCCTACGAAGCCATGGATCCGGGCCGGCTTCGCATGATCGTCGCCGGACAGACCCCGCCCGGTCCCGGCGAGGGCTGGCCACCCGAGGGCTGACCGACTTGAGGAGCGTTTAGCGGCGCGCGCGCGGGGTGAGCTCCGGCGGTGCCCCGAAGGCTTGCAGAACCTCGGGAATGCCTACCGATCCATCCCGTCGCTGGTGGTTCTCGAGCAATGCGATGAGCGTGCGACCAACCGCGATGGCCGTGCCGTTGAGTGTGTGTACCGGCAGGGTCTCCTTGCCGCGCTTAGTCCGACACCGCAGGCGGCGCGCCTGATAGTCGGTGCAGTTGGAGCATGACGTGACTTCGCGGTACCGCTGCTGCCCGGGCATCCAGGCCTCGCAGTCGAACTTGCGTGCGGCGGAGGCACCCAGATCACCCACCGCGACGTCCACCACCCGGTACGGGATGCCCAGATCCTGCAGGATGCGCTCCTCCAGACCCAGAATGCGCTGGTGCTCAGCATCGGACTGCTCGGGCGTGGTGAATGTGAACATCTCGACCTTGTCGAACTGGTGCACCCGAAAGATGCCCCGGTTGTCGCGACCGGCGGCACCGGCCTCGCGGCGAAAGCACGTGGAGATACCCGCGTAGCGAAGGGGCAGGTCCTCCTCACGGAGGATCTCGTCTTGGTGAAAAGCAGCCAGCGGCACTTCGGAGGTTCCGACGAGAAACAGGTCGTCGTCGGCCGTCTGGTAGATGGCCGAGCGATCGGTTGGGAAGAAGCCGGTGCCGACAAGAGCCTCTTCGCGTACGAGCACGGGCGGGATGACGGGCATGAAGCCCTCGTGCTCGAGCAGGTCCACGGCGTACGTGACGAGCGACAACTGCAGGCGAACCAGTGGCCCAAGGAGATAGGCGAAGCGCGCACCGGACGTGCGTGCGGCGCGCTCAAGATCGAGCCCGCCGAGGGCCTCGGCGATGGTCACGTGGTCGAGGGGCTCATAATCGAACGCCGGGATTGCCCCAACAGTCCGCACCTCGACGGCGTCATCCTCGCCCCCATCTGGGGCGTCGGGGTGCGCCAGATTAGGTAGCCCGAGCAGAACATGGTCGCGGTCGGCCTCGGCAGCCCTGAGCAGATCCTCCTTCGTGGTGGTCTGCTCACGCACCCCACGTGCGATGGCTTCGGTGGCGGGGGGCACGCTCTCCCCCGCCCTCTTGGCCTGCCCGATGGTCATGGCGATACGTGTGCTCTCGGCCCGCATCTCCTCGACCTCGGTGCGTAGTGCACGACACGACGCGTCAAGCAACAGCACGCGGTCGAGTTCCGCCCCGTCGCCACGCCGGGCGAGTGCGGCCCGCACCCTGTCGGGGTCCTTCCGGATGAGACGAAGATCGAGCAAGCGGTCAGTTCTCCAAAGTCGGTTGGTGCAAGACCCGAACTGAGGCACCGTTGAGGTGTCCAGATGACCGGTGACAGTGATGACGAGCAGGCCCCGCCGTGTGGTGCGCGAGGTGCATGGCCCTCTGGCTTACTGCTTGATGCTCAGGACGTAGGCGACGACGTTGTCCAAGTCGGCGCCGCTGGCGAGCCCGCCTGGCATCGCTCCCTTGCCGTTCTCTACCATTGTCTTGATCTGTGCCTCATCCTTCTTCGTGGCGGACAACTGCGGCCCAACCCCGGCGACCGTACCGGCGCTCGGGTGACAGCCCTGGCATGAGGCCAGGAAGACCGTCTTGCCCGCAGCAGCGCCACCTGAGTCCGCGGCACCGCCACTTGCTGCCCCCGAAGCCTCGCCATCCGCCGTATCACTGGCCGACGCGGCCCCCGACGATGCTCCCGGAGCCGGCACGGTCTTCCCATTGGAGTCCGTCTGCGCGGCGTTATTTGCGATGGTCGTCGCATCAGCCGGTGTGGATGCCGCACTCGGGTCGGAACCGCCGCATCCCGCGCCGATCCCGACGGCGGCGGCGGACAAGACGACAGCAACAGCAACGGTGATCCCTCGACGCATTGACCGCTCCTCGGCGATTCGTGTCCAATTGTCTGCGTGGCAACCCTACCATCGGCACCGGTCGCAGATGGGGGAGAATCTTCTCCGCCGCTCGGGCCCTTGGGGAGGTGTGGCACGTGATTCAGGCACTCGGCAGAGACACTCCGCAGATTGGCCCGGATGTGTTCATCCACGAGGCGGCGGTGGTCATCGGGAGGGTTGCGCTGGGCGCCCGCGCGTCTGTATGGCCCACGGCGGTCATCCGGGGTGATACCGAGGCGATCTTCGTGGGTGATGACACCAACGTGCAGGACGGCGCGGTGGTGCACGCCGACCCCGGCATGCCCTGCAGCATCGGCGACCGCGTGACCGTAGGGCATCGCGCCACCGTGCACGGCTGCACGATTGAGGATGAGTGCCTCATCGGCATCGGGGCCACCGTCTTGAACGGTGCCGTCATCGGTGTCGGCAGTATCGTGGGCGCCCATGCCCTGGTGCCCGAGGGCATGCAGGTGCCCCCCGGGGTGCTGGTGCTGGGAGTGCCCGCGAAGGTGCGACGGGCCCTGACCCCCGAGGAACGTGCCGGGCTTGCCGCACAGGCCGCGCGTTACGTGGCCAACGCTGCCCGACACGCCTCAGAGGCGCACACGCGCTAAGTGAGGGTGTACTCCGGGCCGCTGCCACCCTCGGGCGGGGTCAGTTGGCCACCCTTGGCGGTGATGGCCCCGCACTGCACGCAGTTCGGGTTGTTCACCCGCACGTCAACGAAGCCGTCCGTCTCGGTGTCGGGAATGACCTCGTAGACCTTGGCGGGGCACATGTTCTCCCAGGCCACGGCCAACTCCAAAGGCACGTTGGTGCGTACGCGAATGTGGTTGGGCTGGTCGTCGCGGGTCTTGTTGCCGCTCAGGAACACCGACGACAGCTTGTCGAAGATGTACTCGCCGTCAGGCTTGGGGTACCCGCGGTCAGGGCCGATGATCACCGGCTCGTCGCGGTCGGCCTTGAGCGACACCGTCCTTGGGAACTTGCCCCGCGTCAGCGTCGAAAGGCCGCCGACGATGGCGCCGTACAGGAAGCCCTTCTGGAATGCTGGCCGGAAGTTGCGTACCTTCCACAGGTCGTCCCAGACCTCGGAATTCTTGATGGCCACGTCGTAGCCCCACAGCCCGGCGGTGTTCTCGACGGTGCCCGCCTTGATGGCATCGGCGATGCTCTCCGCGGCGATGATGCCGCTCTTCATCGCGTAACTGACGCCCTTCAGCGCCTCGAGGTTGACGAAGCCCGCCGAGTCGCCGCACAGCAGGGCGCCCGGCACATGAAAGCGGCTGGGCATTCCGTAGATGCCACCGGACGGAATGGTCTTGGCGCCCCAGGCGACCCGGCGACCGCCCGCGAGGATGTCCTTGAACAGGGGGTTGGTCTTGACCTGCTGCAGCAGGTCGTGGCCCGAGATGTTGGCGTCGCCGGCATCGAGGCCAACCACCATGCCGATGGACACCATGTTCCCACCCATCGGGTAGATCCACGCGCCACCGTGCTCACGCCACTTCGCGCCCAACTTGAGCGGCCAGCCAATGGTGTGGATTACGCGGTCCAGCGGCTTCTCGACCTGCCACACCTCCTTGACGCCGAGCTCGTAGATCTGCGTCGAGTCCTGATCGAGATGGAAGTGATCACGCAGCACACCGGCCAGGTGGCCTTGCGTGCCCTCGCAGATGACGGTGACCTTGGCGCGCACCTCAACGCCCGGCTCGAACGTGGCGAGCTCCTCGCCATCACGCCCACGCCCCTTGTCCCCGGTCTTGATGCCCACCACGCGGCCATCCTGCACCAGCAACTGTTGGGCATCGGTCTCGGGCAGCATGTACGCCCCGTACTCTTCGGCCTTCTCGGCCATGAAGCGCGCCAACTGGGAGATGGAGACCACCCAGTTGCCATGGTTATCCAGGCCGGGTGGGGTCGGGATTCTGGTCTTGCCATTCTTGCGCAAGAAGTAGAGCGATTCCTTGGTGACCTCTTCGTAGATTCCGGGGGTCTCGCCCGGACGGGCATCGGGGAACAGCGACTGGAAGGGTCCCGGTCGCATGACCGAACCGGACAGCAGATGCGAGCCCGGACCCTTGCCCTTCTCGACAATGGCGATGGGCACCTCGCCCAGCGCCTCCATGAGTTCTTCGTCCTCTGCCATCAGTTGACCCAGACGAATTGCGCCAGCAAGCCCCGCGGGGCCGGCACCCACGAAGAGGACTCCGACCTCGATGTATTCGTCCTCGCCCGCCTCCGGGGCGATGACGTAGCTCGAAGGGCGGTGCCGCGGTGGGAACTGAGAGGGAGTGGTGCTCATCGTCGCGTCTTCACCTTGCGTATTTCGGGTACACCGGCAGCATACGCGCTGCCTCGGAACAGACAAAAAACCCGCATGTGCAGGGCTTTTAATGGAGCATAGCGGAATCGAACCGCTGACCTCCTGGGTGCGATCCAGGCGCTCTCCCATCTGAGCTAATGCCCCGCGCGGTGCGCCATGGTATCGCGGCTGGGGACGGGCGTCACCCCCGCTAAGATCCCGCGCCGTGATCGACCTCTCCGCTCACCTGTTGCCCGGTACGCCCGACGGCCCGCCCGACCTGCCGGCTGCGCTTGAGATGGCGCGCGCCATCGCCGCTGCTGGCACAACAAGAGTGGTGGCCACCACTCTCGTTCACGAGCCCGACGCAGGGCTGCTCACCGCCAGCGCCCAAGCGCACGCTGCTCTCGTGACGGCCGTCGCGGATGAGGGCATCGCCCTCGAGGTACTGCTGGGTGCGGAGTTGTCGCTGACAGCCCTTGAGGGGCTACCGGACTCCGCGCTCGCCGAGGCGTCCCTGGGCGGTGCCGGCCGGTGGCTTTTGGTGGCGCTCCCCGAGAGTGGCTGGCCCATCTCCCTTTCCCGCCGCCTTGCGGGGCTCGAGATGCAGGGCATGGGGATCGTGCTGGCGCACGTCGAGCAGACCGAGGCCGTGCAGCGCACGCCCGACCGTCTTCGTGATCTGCTGGGCCGCGGAGCCCTCGTGCAGGTTGACGTCGCATCGTTCAGCGGCTGGCATGGGCCGCGGGCGGAGAGCTCCGCGTACAAGTTGATGCGTGCCGGGATGGTCACGTTCCTTGCCTCGGGCGCCAGCCATGACGCCCCGTACCCGCAGGGTCTTCAGCAGGGCGTCGTCGCGGCACAGGCCGTGCTGCGCCGCCCGGCCAGCGAGGTGGAATGGATGGTAGATACCGGGCCGCGGCAGGTCATCGAGGGCCGACCGGTGCGCGCGCCCCGGCTCGTCCCAGTTCCCCGGGGTGGGTTCGACCCGGCCTAGCGTCCCGAGTCGTAAGTTCGGCTGCAGCCGGGAACTGCCACGTAATTTATGACTCGGGGCGCTAGTTCGCTCGGGCGGCCACGAGCGCCGCATGGGTGATGGGCAGCCCCTCTTCAACAGCCACCTGGGCGCTCCAGCCCAGTACCTCGCCGGCACGGGACGGGTCGAGGCAACTGCGCTGCACCTCACCGGTGCGCGCCGGTGCGAACTCGGGAGCGCCACCACCGAGAATGTGCACGAGATCGAGCACCGATACCTCCCGGCCGGTGCCGATGTTCAGAGTGACATCGGCGGGGCCGGACTCGGCGCGAAGGAACGCGTCCACGACGTCGCCCACGAACACGTAGTCGCGGGTCTGTAGGCCATCGCCGAACACCATCATCGGTGCGCCATCAATGAGTTTGCCCGAGAAGATGGCAACCACCCCCGCCTCGCCGTGGGGATCCTGTCGGGGCCCGTACACGTTGCCCAGTCGCAGGCGCACTGTGGGAATGCCGTAGAGGCGCCCGTACAGGGCGCAATAGGCCTCGCCGGCGAGCTTGCTCTGTCCGTAATGCGACATGGGGCGCGGCTCAGCGGTCTCCGACGTGGGAATCGCCAGACCGTCGTACTCGCCGTAGGCGCCGCCCCCGGTGGCGGCGAAGATAACGCGCGCACCGTTAACCCGCGCCGCCTCGAGCACCGACAGCGTGCCATTGATGTTGACGTCGGCGTCGAACGATGGATTCTCGATCGCCTTGCGTACGTCGGCCTGCGCGGCCAGATGGAAGATCGCTTCGGCACCGGTGGTCCGGGCGATTTCGCCCATGGCATCGGCGTCGCGAATGTCCACCTCATGGAAGGTGGCGGCGGCATTGAGATTACGGCGGTGCCCGGTGGCGAGGTTGTCCACCACGTGGACCTCCCGGTCGCCCGCCAGCAACGCGTCCTGAAGGGTGGAGCCGATGAAACCTGCGCCACCGGTGACGATGACCGCGCCTGTGTCGGCCACTGCTAGCCTCGCCTTGCCATGGGCACCATCGCCTGCGTCATCGAATCGTCCTTCCTCGACCACCGATCCCGCGGCAGCATGGCGGCCCCGGTCGGACGGCGCAAGGTGCGGTCATGAAGGTGGATGCGCTCGCCCATCGGCCCGAGGTGCTTGCGCGTCTGGCGCATGACGCCACACCCGCCGCTGTTCGCCGGGCCACGCTTGAGTCCACGCGCTGGTTCGGAATCGGCGTGTGCCTGCTCATCGTGGTGCTCGTGGTGTTGGCGGCATCGGGGAGTCTCTTGTGACCGGTCGCTTCATTTCGCTCGAGGGTGTGGACGGCTCTGGAAAGAGCACGCAGGCATCCATGCTTGCTCACGCCTTGCGCGCGCGCGACCACGACGTGGTCGCGGTACGTGAACCCGGCGGCACACCGCTGGGCGAGGACATCAGGGAGATCGTGCTGGGCCCTGATGCCATGAGCCCGTGGGCCGAGGCCATGCTCTTCGCGGCGGCGCGAGCCCAACTGGTGTGCGACATCATCCGTCCGGCGCTCGAGGGTGGCACATGGGTGGTTGCCGACCGCTTCCTCGACTCGTCGCTGGCCTATCAGGGCGCCGCACGCGGCCTGGGGATTGAGTCCGTTCTGCAGGTGAACCTGCCCGGAATTAGTGACTGCATGCCCGACCTCACAATCATCCTCGACATCACGCCAGTCGCGGCGATCGACCGTCGGGCTGAGCGCGGCAGCGTTGACCGCATTGAGGGCGAGGGCGAGGCGCTGCAGGAGGCCGTGGCAGATGGCTATCGCGAGGTGGCGCGACGGTTCCCCGACCGCATCGCACTTCTTTCGGCCGCTGGGACCCCGGCCGAGGTGCATACCCGTGTGATGGCGGCCGTCATCGGGGCCATGTGAGCCCTATCGTCGTGCCGGGCCAGCCGCTGGCCGAGCGCATCCTCACCGCATCAGCCAATCGCCCCTCCCCTCCTCAGCAACTCCTGCTGCACGGACCCGTGGGCGGGGGCAAACACCGGGCAGCACGCGCGTTCGCGTGGGCCATCGTTGACCCAGGTGTCACACACGACCCCGACGACGTGTCGCTGGACATTGACACCGCGCGGGCAACCGGCACGGTGTTGCAGATGGACGAGCGCCTTGAGGCCCAGATCTTCGCCCTGTCGGCGCGTCCCTCGGTGGGTGCGCGCCGAGTGCTCATCATTGACGGCGCCGAGGACCTGCAAGATCACACCGGGGCGTCGCGGCTGCTGAAGATCCTCGAGGAGCCTCCTCCGCTGTCACATCTGATTCTCATCACCGAAAGCGCCTCGGGTCTGCTGCCCACCATTCGATCGCGATGCACGACGGTGCCATTTCGCAACCCCGGCTGGGCGGCTGTGGCCACGTCGCTTGAGGAGCGAGGCGAGTCATCCGCCGACGCGCGCGCCCGTGCACGGGCCGACGGCCTGCTGGCGCTGCAGGTTGGGCCGTTCGAGCGCCGTCTTCGATCGTTGGGCGCCGACCTGGGAATGGCCGCGCTGGAACAGGCCCGTGGTGGCCCGGATCTGGTGCACGACATCCAGTCCGCTATGGATCGGGCCGCGGGCGAGCACCCGACGCCCGAATTGGTACGACTTCGTGCCGAGGCCGCCGAGATGGAGGGCAAGCGCGGGGGCAAGACCGCGGCGAAGAAGGCCGAGGACCAAGAGAAGCGTGAACGACGCCGGCTGGTGACCGACGGCTGGAAGCACGTGCTCGACGGCATGGCCGCCGTATTGGCGGACGCCCTCGCGGTTGCCACTGGCGCCGAGGGCTGCGTACGGCATGAGGAGCTGCTGCCCCGTCTGCGGCTGGTTGCGCACTTCGAACGAAGGCTCGAAGTCGAGGCCTTTCTCGGCGAGGTGCAGCGCACGCGCGCGGGGCTCGGGCTCAATCCCATGGTGGACCTGTGGGTTGAGGCACTGCTCAACCGAATGGCGATGATTGGCAGGGGCAGCGTACCCCCGCCTCCTGCACCAGGACGCCTCATCGCCTAAAGCGCGGGCTGCCAGATCATGAGCACCAACACGACGAGCGCCAGCAGGGCGGAGGCATAGTTGGTTGCGAGCGCCCTCTTGTCGTTGAGCAAGGCGCGCATCTCGGTCGCATCGCCCTCGCCGCCCGACGCGATGCTTGTTGCCATCTCGCGAGCCTGGCGCGGGCGACGCCCGCCGACCGCTCCGAATAGGAACGAGAGCACGAACGCGAGGATTGACGCCTGCAGCCACGGCTCGCTGTAGAGGTTGAGATCCCCGGCCAGCCACATGCCGCCGAGCAGCAGCACCACTCCCCCGACCCCCGCGATGAGTGCACCCACACGGGCGACACGCAGCACCGCGGCGACCTCGATGGCGGCGTGACGTCGGCGGGCAACCTCAAAGCCGATGCCCGCCGCCATGACCCCGCCGATGAACGCGAACGCGCCGAGCAGATGAATTAATAGGCCGATGCGCTCGGCGGTCATGCCGTCAAGTCCATGGGGCCACACTATCGCCCCCCCGCACCCCTCCCCCGCGTACCCCACTGCTGCCGCGCGCTGGACGTGCCACGGCGACACCGCCCTGCCGTCATCCAACCGCCGTGGGTTTACCACCACGCGCTAAGAGCGTGACTGGCCTCGGGGGTCCGTTCACCTGCAGATGCGCGCGTCGTGCCCAGCGATCACGTAGGCCGTCAGGTGCATGGCGTCACCCGCGAACGACCGCGGTGCGCCCCGCTGCGGCTCGGCCACGTGCCTCTTTGTCTGCACTAGGATGCCGCGCGCGCCGACGTAGCTCAGCTGGTAGAGCACTTCACTCGTAATGAAGGGGTCAGCGGTTCAAATCCGCTCGTCGGCTCTCACTCGCCCCCAGCAGCAGAATGCACGCAAGCAACGCCTACAAGCGGTGTTTGTGCCTCAATTGGCGCTCGCAGTCCATCTTCGCTCCTCGCCGGGCTCGACTGAGGCGAGAGCAATCCCGCTACCGGCTAAGACCTTCAGTCTTGCGGGGGGCGCTCGCGCTGTCGATCGAGAGACGCTGCGCGCGTTCCAATACCGCACCGGCCAGTCGGTCCGGTTCGCGGCGTACCCGACCCTTTACCCGCGATACCCCATTCTCAGGTCGGGCGGTCGTCGAGACGGAACACCGGGTGATCCGCGGGATTGGGCATCGTTTCGAAGAACGACCTCACCGACCTCCCGGCCACGGATCGGTACGCGGCGATGATCGGTGGTCGCTCGGCGACCGGCAGCTCCGTGGCACGGAAGGGCTGCACCCCCTTCTTTCTCTGCAGCTCGCCCTCGCCGGCGGCCCGGAGGTTTCGCACCCAGTTGGTCTCACCACGCGGCGACACCAGGTAGCGGGCGCCTTCAACATCCACGGGGATGACCGGCACCCGACGGACCGCTCCGCTCCGTCGTCCCCGAACCGCCAGCGCCCTGGTGCCGGAGATCTCGAACCTCATCGCGATCGGATTGAAGATTCGTCGCACGAACAGCGGAGGTCTGACGTAGGGCATCGGGTGGCTCCTTCCGCTCGGTTTCGACCCACAGCATCAGGTGTTCGTCAAACTGGGCGCATTACGGTCTGGTGGGTTAGTTTATTCCCCTATGAAAAAGTCGCTCAGTGTTTTCGTGACAATAGCCGCGTCGCTCGGTGTGGCGGTGACCTGACCCCCTCAGACTGATCCACCTCTTGTGAGAGTTCGATAATGCCCGGATACCGGGCACGAAAGGACTCACATGAAGAATCGACGCCACACCCCCGAACAGATCACCAGGAAGCTCCGCGAGGCCGACCGCCTCCTGGCCGAAGGCAAGACCATCGCGGAGGTGGCCAAGCACCTCGAGATCTCCGAGCAGAGCTTTCACCGCTGGCGCAATCAGTACGGCGGCATGAAAGCCAACGACGCCAAGGAGCTCAAAGCACTCCGCAAGGAGAACCAGCAGCTCAAGCGGATCGTCGCCGACCAGCAGCTCGAGAACCTCGCCCTCAAGGAGATATCCCGGGGAAACTTCTAAGCCCGGCCCGGAAAAGATTGGCGGTCAATCACCTGATCGACCGCCTCGAGATCTCCGAACGTCGGGCCTGCCGGATCACCGGCCAGTCCCGCTCCACCCAGAGAAGGTTGCCGATCATGGCTGATCAGGAATTGGAGCTGCGCTCCTGGCTGGTCGCATTCGCCAAGCAGCGACCCCGCTACGGCTACCGCCGGGCTCACGCGATCGCGAGGAAGACGGGCTTCATGGTCAACCGCAAACGGGTTCAGAGGATCTGGCGCGAAGAAGGCCTGAAAGTGCCCCACAAAGCCACAAAGAGGAGCCGGACCGGCTCCTCTGATACCGATCCCAAGCGGCTTAAAGCCGAGTATGCAAACCACGTCTGGGCGATCGACTACCAAGATGACCAGACCGCAGATGGCCGGCGGTTGAGGTACCTGAACATCGTCGACGAGTTCACCCGGGAGGTCTTGGCGGTTGAAGTGGCACGCTCGATCACCGCAGACAAGACGGTTGAGGTTCTCGAGGAGCTGATCGAGACTCGCGGGCTTGCCCCGGACTTCATCCGCTCCGACAACGGCCCGGAGTTCACCTCACATGCCCTTGCTGACTGGTGCCGCTTGTCTGGCACCGGAGCCGCCTTCATCGAGCCCGGGTCGCCCTGGCAAAACCCATACGTCGAATCCCTGAATGGTCGCCTCCGGGACGAACTACTGAACCAGGAGCTTTTTTTCACCTTGCTGGAGGCGCAGATGCTCGCCGAAGACTGGCGGACTGACCACAACAAGAATCATCCGCATTCTGCGCTTGGCATGCTCAGCCCGGACGAGTTTGCCGCCATATGGCGGCAAAGAGGTACAACTACAGCAGTACCGACCCCGTAACTCTCACTCGGGGTGGACCGAAGAATGGGGTCCGGTCAGTGGCCTCGCGCCCCACGGGGTCCAGGAGCTGCTGGGCCAAGCGAGTCTGGCCACCACCACGCTGTACCTGCGGCATGTGGAGTTGGACAGGCTGCGGGAGAGGTTGGTCCCGCCCGCTTACGCCGCCCAGGTGGATGGCGCGGCGTGACCGCCGGCCTCGCCGCGCTCCTGCGCCCGACCACTCCGGCGTTTGTAGAGTTTATAGGCGCAGTAGAAGGACTTTTCCGACGCCCTAAAAAGGCGCGAGCAGGGGAGTCTGGAAAGCCTACTTCCGTGCGGTGAGGTTGACGGCCAGCGCGCGTTGCATCATCAGCGTCACGGTAACGTCGGCCGGGCCCTTGCGGTCGTCACCGGGTTCCAGATCGTCTAAGTCATCCCAATCAGCACAGAGGTCAGCCGAGCAGTAGATGTCCACCGACGCGCCGGACTTGGCCGTTTGCTTGCCTGCGTCGATCAGCAGGCCGTCGAG
>Ga0105052_10001836_pt1 | contig 27105 bp, 23 predicted proteins | sample FRY03_FD_78094 | JGI IMG/M metagenome (GOLD analysis project Ga0105052, IMG submission 78094) | Freshwater microbial communities from Lake Fryxell liftoff mats and glacier meltwater in Antarctica - FRY-03 | ecosystem: Environmental > Aquatic > Freshwater > Ice > Glacier meltwater ... | reverse complement strand
ATCGCCACTTTCTAGGGCGGCAATTATTTCGCAATCACGATCAAGTAAATCTGCAATCTTGGAAACTAAGTCGCAACGAGCCTGCATGCTCCACGAGGAGAAAACTCCAGCGTCAAAAGATTCGCGGGCAGCTGCAATTGCATCACGTGCATCATTTGGTGTTGCCTCGCAAACTTGGGCGACGAGTGAACCGTCGTGCGGACTGCGAATTTCGCGTACACCACCATCACTTGCCCCGCGCCACGTACCATTTATGTAGAGCGTACTTGGGTGCATTTACTTAATCTAGTTCACTCTTCCGTTTTGCAACAAAATCGGTTAAGCCCTCAAGAATTGAACCATCCATTTCAGGTTTTTCATACTCTTCCAGCTTCTTTTTCCAAATTTCTTCGGCGCGAGCGCGGGTATCGCGAGCTCCTAAGCGCTTCCAGCGCTCGTAGTTATCGCTATTGGTGAGAAATGGTCGATAGAAGCAATTTCGAAAACGCTCCATCGTGTGCGCTGCCCCTAGGAAGTGGCCACCGTGCCCAACTTCTAGGTGGGCATCAAATGCCAGAGACTCATCGTTGAATTCAAGAGGTGTGAACTCAACCATTAAACTTTGCAAAATTTCAATGTCGACAATGAATTTGTCATAAGAAGAGACCAGCCCACCTTCCAGCCAGCCAGCAGTATGCATGACCCAGTTAGTGCCAGATAAAAATGTTGGCATCATGGTCATCATTGTTTGATAAGCAGATTGTGCATCAACTGTTTGCGACGAGTTAAGTCCCCCACCACCACGAAATGGCAAGTTAAAACTACGTGCAATTTGACCAGTGCAGAGCAAGCCAATTCCTGATTCAGGTGTACCAAATTGAGGCGACCCCGATTGCATATCAATATTGGAAAGAAATGAACCAAAGACAACAGGAGTTCCGGGATTAATTACTTGAGCGAGCGCAATTCCAGTTAGCGCTTCTGCAATTTGTTGTGCCAGTGTTGCAGGAATTGTTACTGGACTCATTGCGCCCATCAGTAAGAATGGTGTCGGAACTACTGGTTGACCGGCCAACGCGTACTCTCGTAATGAATCAAGCATTCGATCATCCCAGCGAAGCGGCGAATTACAATTTACAAGTGAGATGAGTGCCGGCGTATCAACGATGGCTTTTCGGCCACCATGGATGATTTCAGCCATTGCGATTACATCTTTTGCATTTTCGGGTGTTACAACGTTACCCATAAAGAATTTATCGGTCAGTGTTGCTGCAGCAAATGCCATATCTAAATGTCGTGAGTCAAGTGATAAGTCATTTGGTTCGCATACGACTCCACCGACGCTATCGAGGGCATCAAATGATTGTGCTAGTTTGCAAAAATTTTCATAATCTTTAAATGAAGCATCGCGGCGAACATCGCCCTCCCGAACAAATGGTGGACCGTAAACTCCGCCAAAGACCATGGAATCACCACCGATGTGTACATTGTTCTTTGGATTACGAGCGCGTAAATCAAATTCGCGTGGCGCTTTTGCTACTTGAGCCAAAATCCAATCAGGATCGAACTTAACATTTTCACCAATTACTTCGCAGCCTGCTTCGCGCAACATATCTACTGCCCACGGACTCATAAACTCGATACCGATTTCCGAGACTATGCGTCGCCAACCTTTAGTTAAGATGGCCATAGATTCTTGACTCAAAATCTCATAGCGCGGCATCTTGTTCAGAAACACGTCAAACCTCCTGGGTGTGGCTCTTGACCGAAAGCATCTCACGAGAATACACTAAGAATATGGAACAAGTGTTCCATATTATGAAACCTTTTAGGGACCTTAGAGTATGAGCAAAAGTGAACTCGCTACCGGCACCCAAGCCGTTGACCGGGCGAGTACTTTGCTGGTAAATATTTTGGGAGCAACAACACCTATCTATCTCAGCGCACTTGCCAAAGCGCACGATTTACCTAAGAGTACAACTTCGCGAATTCTTGCCGCTCTTGAGCGAGCCGGTTTAATTCAACGAGATCGCAATGGTGCATTTTTAGCAGGACACATACTTACATCTTTTGCGCGCGAGCAAAATCAAGATTCGGTTCTAGTCACTCGCATGCGTCCTGTTTTGGAAATGCTTTCAGCTAAGACGGGTGAGACTTCAAATTTGGCAATTCCTGGAAATGGTTTTATCAGCCTAATCGACCAAGTCGATGGCCAATATTTATTAGGCGCAACAAATTGGGTTGGCAAACAAGTTCCTTATCACGCATCAGCACTTGGAAAAATTCTGCTTGCTTATTCCACCATTCCAATTCCCGTTGGCCGCTTGGATCGCTTAACCGAAAAAACTATTACTTCGCGTGTTCGTCTGTTGCAAGAATTAGAACAAGTTCGCAAAAATGGTTTTGCAATAATTATTGATGAACTAGAAATTGGTTTGGTTGCCGTAGCGGCCCCTGTTCGCGAATTAGATGGTCACGTCATTGGTGCAATTTCGGTTTCCGGTCCAGCTTCGCGTCTTAATCAAAAATTGCTACGCGAAATTGGCGAAATGATTATCTCTGAAATAGAAGATTTACAAGCTAACAACTTAAGTAGCAAACCACAAAAGAAAAGAAAGGTCGGCGCAGCATGACACATGAAGAGATAATCAAAGCCCTCTTTGAGCAGACACTGGTTGGCAATGCCCCTGCCGTACTCGAACTGACACAACAGGGTTTGGACGAAGGTATGACGCCTAGCGCAATTCTCTATGAAGCCTTGATTCCTTCGCTAGAAGAAGTTGGCGCACGATTTGAACGTGGTGATTACTTTGTTCCTGAAATGCTAATTGCTGGTAAAGCCATGTCTGGTGCGTTAAATCTGCTGCGCCCACTCCTTGCTGAAACTGGGGCTGAAACTGTTGGTACCTACGTGATGGGAACAGTTAAAGGCGATGTGCACGATATAGGTAAGAACTTGGTAAATATTATGTTGGAGGGCGCTGGTTTTAAAGTTATCGATCTTGGCGTTCAAACCGCACCCGAAAAATTCATTGCAGCAATTATTGAACACCAACCAGATATTGTTGGAATGTCGGCATTCTTAACAACAACAATGCCGATGTTTAAAGTCAATATCCACGAAATTACTAAAGCTGGTTTGCGCGACAAAGTAATTATCATGGTTGGTGGCGCACCTGTTACTCAAGAATATGCCGACGTTGTTGGAGCAGATGGTTTTGCTGCCGATGCATCCACCGCCGTGCGAGTAGCAAAAGATTTGATTCAAAAGAAGCGCGTGCTACTTAATGCCTAAATTACTTCCTCTGATAGAACATGCGCTAAAAAAACCCATATGGGATTGTCGTATGTGCGGCCAATGCGTGTTGCACTCAACTGGAATGGTCTGCCCAATGACTTGTCCAAAAACTATGCGCAATGGCCCGTGCGGTGGTGTTCGCGAAAATGGTAATTGTGAAGTAAAGCCTGAAATGCAATGCATTTGGGTGAAAGCCTATGAACGTAAGGAATCTTTACCGCTTCCCCAATCATGGCGCGACCATTACAACGACTTACGCCCGCCCGTTGATATGCAATTGCAAGGAACTTCGTCTTGGATTAATTTAGTTACCAAACGCGACAGGCAAGTTCCGGCAGGTTGGAAAGCAAACGAGAATGTCTAAACTGCGCGAAGCGCTAGAAAATACTAATGAGTTAGTTTTTACTGCAGAATTTCCAAGTCTTGATAGTGGCGGAATGGATGCGGTTAAAGGCAACGTTGAACGCTTGGCTCCTTGGTTTATTGCAGTAAACGCAACTGATAACACATCAGCTCATGCCCATGCTTCAAATCTTTCAATTGCAATTGCGATGAAAATGCATGGTCTTGAACCAATTATGCAAATTGTTTGTCGTGATAAAAACCGCATTGCAATTCAAGCAGATATGGCTGGGGCAAACCTTCATGGAATAGAAAATATCTCCCTCCTTACTGGCGATGATGTAACTGCGGGAGATGAGCCGGAGGCTCGCCGGGTCTTTGATTTAGATGGCCCACAAGCAATTAATGTAGCTTCGGTTCTAAATAACGGCACTTATTTATCAGGGCGAAAATTAAGCCCAGCACCTAATTTTTATATAAGTGCAGCTGAAAATCCATACGCCCCTCCGCACGATTATCGAATTGAGCGTGCCTTGAAAAAAGCGCGCGCAGGAGCACGATATTTACAATTACAAATCGGTTATCAGCCAGATCGGTTGGAGAAGTTTTGTAAAGGGGTTGCCGAAACAGTTCCAGAGTTGCACTTGCTTCCAACTATAATATTATTTAAAAGTGCAAGGCCACTAAATTACATGAACGATAAAGTCCCCGGAATTGATGTACCGCGTGAAATAATTGAGCGAGTGGAAAAATCTACTGACCAAGGCGAGGCCGCCTATCAATTAGCGCTCCAACAGTGCCAAGAAGCACTTGCTCTGCCAGGAGTTCGAGGGCTACATATCACCGATTTCCGTCATGATGAAACACTCGTTAGATTAATGTCTGATCTCGGTCGCAAAAGCAAATAATTAGGAGCCTTGTCCATGCATACATTAATTAAGTCCGCATCAAAGACAGTAACTATTGGGCACGACCAACCGTTTTGTATTATTGGCGAGCGCATCAATCCAACTGGGCGCAAGAAGTATCAAATGCAATTACGTGCAGGTGACCTTTCTGCAATTGCAACCGATGTTCACGCTCAAGTTGCCGGCGGTGCCGACCTGCTCGATGTAAATATGGGTGTGCCACTAACCGATGAGCCAGCACTCCTTGCTGCAGCTATAAAAATGATTCAAGGAATTACTGATTTACCAATTTGTATTGACTCTTCCATAATTGAAGCCTTACAAGCAGGACTTGAAGTCTACCAAGGTAAAGCACTGGTTAACAGCATGACGGGTGAAGATGATCGTATGGAATTAATTTTGCCGCTAATTAAAAAACATGACGCAGCAATTATCGCCCTGCCAAATGATGAAACTGGAATTCCAGCAACAACACAAGAGCGCATGGTAATAACAGAGAAAATTATGCGTGCCGTAGAAAAACACGGAATCTCTTTGGAAAATTTGGTAATCGATCCATTGGCAATGACCGTTGGTGCGGACCCAGAAGCTGTGAAAATTACGTTAGAAACTATTTATTTAATCCGCGAGAAATGGGGTTTAAATATGACCCTTGGCGCATCAAATACTTCATTTGGTCTGCCTAATCGCCATGCGCTTAATTCAGCATTCTTACCTGCTGCCATGTCGCACGGTTTAACTTCTGCTGTTATGGATGCACGAACACCTAGAATTGTTGAATCCGTACGCGCTGCTGATCTATTACTGGGCCTTGATCCTTGGGGTACCAATTGGATTACTCGTTGGCGCGCAGAAGAGGCCAAGAAAGCGCAGGCTTAATAATTAGTAAAAAAGAGCTTGATCCATCCCTTGTTCCAGTGCACGATGGAACCGGTCGCATCAAACTCTCTTTTCGAGTTCTAGAAAAAGATGGCACCATTGCAAGTGAGCGCGCAGTAACTGTTCCTACTGGAGTTAGCGCTTTTGATGCGGCTTCTTGGAATGGTGTTGCAATTGATTCGACTTGTGGTGGTTATGGAACATGTAAAAAATGTCGCGTCAAGATTACCGATGGCGATATTGCACCTTCAAAATTAGATTTTCGTGCCTTTACAGAAAGCGAAATTAAAGATGGTTGGCGTTTAGCCTGTTTAGTACGGGCAGATCGCAATACAACTATTGATGTACCGCCACTTACAACTCGGCCAAAAGCTGCAACTGTTGGTGTTGGTCGTCAAGTTATTTTACGCCCAGCAGTTCAGAAACGTTATGTTGAATTAGCAGATCCATCCCTGCATGACCAGCGCACCGACATTGTGCGCCTATTTGATGCCATCGAAGATATCGAAGCCACAGTCTCACTTGATGCAATGCGTAACCTGCCCCGAGTTTTGCGTTCTTCTTACTACAAAGTAACTGCCGTTTTTGTAGATCAAGAATTAATCGATGTTGAAGCCGGCGACACAACTGCAATTCGTTATGGAATCGCATACGACTTAGGCACAACAACCGTGGTTGCCACATTGTTAGATTTGGAATCTGGCACGCCAATGTCAGTTAAATCTATGCTTAATAAGCAACAACCTTTTGGGGCCGATGTAATTTCACGCATTAGTGCAACGATGATGGATCCTGCTGCTCTTGATAAATTACGTAGTTTAGCCCAGCAGACTTTAGCCGAATTAACGCAAGAAGTTTGCACAGAAGCGGGCATAAATCCGTTGCACGTTTACGAAGTTGCACTAGCAGGAAATGCAACGATGACTCAACTTGTTTTGGGAATTGATCCAGAACCACTAGGCGTTGCTCCCTTTATTATGGCCAGCGCATCTTTTCCTGATGTGCAAGCCAGCGAATTGGGAATTTCAATTCACCCACGCGCAAAAGCTTTAATCATGCCATCCCTTGGAGCATATGTCGGTGGCGACATTGTGGCTGGCGCACTCGCATCTGGAATGGATCGTGACAAGCGCCTTAGATTATTTATCGATGTTGGCACAAATTGTGAAATTATTTTAGGCGATGGTGAAAAGATTTTGGCGACCGCTGCCCCTGCTGGACCTGCCTTTGAAGCCGCTTCCATTAAGTGTGGCGTTCGCGCAGCAGCGGGTGCAATTGAGACTGTAAAAATTATTGATGGTGAAATTGTTATTGGAACTATTGAAGATACCAAAGCAATTGGAATTTGTGGCTCGGGATTAGTCGATGCATGTGCAGTTCTTGTCCAAGTTGGTTTACTAGATCACTCTGGTCGTTTTGTCTCTGATGAAGTAGCAAAAGAAATTTCACCACAGTTATATTCACGCCTGGTAACTCGCGAAGGCGAGCGAGTCTTCGTACTTTCATGGAGCGCGCAAGTTGGCGATGCCAATGATTCGGTATTTTTAACTCAGCGCGATGTGCGTGAATTACAATTTGCAAAGGCAGCGATTGCAACGGGTTGGGACTTATTACTCGATGAATTTGGCGTTGCTGAAATCGATATTCAACAAGTCTTGCTAGCTGGCTCATTTGGTTCTTATCTATCGCCAGCATCAGCAATTAAAATTGGCTTAGTGCCAAAATTGCCGGTAATGCGCATAGTTTCGGCTGGAAATGTCGCTGGTGAAGGGGCGAAAATGGTCTTGCTTTCGGCGCAAGAGCGCAATGGTGCAAATGCGCTGCTAGATGAAATTGATTACATTGAATTATCGGATCGCCCAGATTTCAACGATCGCTTCTTTGAGCGCCTCTCATTCCCAAAGTAGTGCCATGAACATCGGAGTTATTGCTTGCGGCGCGATTGCCACACATGTTGCTTCAATCCAATCTCTGCGAAACTTGGATTTAACTATCTATCCGCTCCCACCTTTGCTGCACAATCAGCCTGCAAAAATAGCGGGCGAAGTTGAAACTCTTCTAATGGAAATTAAAGATAAGCATTCCAAAATTGTTGTGGCATATGCTGACTGTGGCACTTATGGCGCACTCGATGCTGTTATCGTGCGATACGGAATCAAGCGCTTGGGTGGAAATCACTGCTATGACATTTTTGCTGGGGAAAAAGAGATTGCTTCTATTATGGAAAAAGATGCCGGAACTTATTTTCTAACAGATTTTCTTGTCAAGAGTTTCCAGCGCAGCGTAATGGTTGAACTTGGCTTAGCCAAACACCCAGAATTGCGCGATGACTATTTTCAACATTACAACAAAGTTATTTGGTTGGCACAAAATCCAACTCCCGAATTAGAAAAACTTGCTCGTGAAGCTGCATCACTCATCCAATTACCACTTGAGATTCAAGTTGTTGGTGAAACTGGCCTTGAAAAGCAATTGCTGGAATTACTTAGCTGATTCCAGCTCCATTGCTTTAAGAACTATCGGAGATAACTTCTTTCGATTAACATCCTTAAATAAACGCTCGCGCATCTGCGATGTCCAGAACTGCACTAAATGGTGTGCGACTTCAATTTCAGGGGCCGCCCCTGCCGGAATATTTGCCGCAATCTGATTAGCCATGCGAATAATCGATTCAAGCTCTGAGTCCCCAGAAATATGATGCTCGCGAATTACTTGTGGCCCATGTTCACTGGGCGATATTTCAACGGCAGTTACTTTATATTCAGGACAATTTGTGGCCCAATCCGAATAATCGGTTGTAATAACGTTGGCACCACTTTCTGGGAAATGAAAAGTTGTATAGACCACGCCAGCAGGAACGCTCTGCGTTATATGCGCTTTAAGAACTGTCTCTCCTGCGCGCGAAGAAAGTTTGACCCATGAACCTTCTTTAATCCCACGCAATTCGGCATCAGATTCGTGAATATCTAAAATATCTTCGCTATGCCAAATCATATTTTCGGTCCGCCGCGTTTGTGCTCCAACGTTGTACTGGCTCAAAATACGACCTGTTGTTAATAGCAGTGGGAATTTACGGGTTGATTTTTCATCGGTTGGAACATAGGTAGTTTTCATAAATTTACCTTCTCCACGCACAAATTGTTCAATATGCATGGTTGGGGTTCCATCTGGCGCACTTTCATTACACGGCCACTGAATGCTTCCAACTTTATCGAGGTGTGCAAAAGAAACCCCAGCAAAAGTTGGCGTGGTGGCTGCAATTTCATCCATTATCTCAGATGCACTCTCGTAGCACATTTGATAACCCATCGCAATAGATAGATCGCAAGTAACTTGGTACTCACTCTTACCTGTCTTTGACGCCATAACTGGGCGGACCCGATTGATTCGGCGTTCGGCATTAGTAAATGTTCCATCTTTTTCCAAAAATGAAGTTCCCGGCAAAAATACGTGTGCAAATTTCGAAGTTTCGTTTAGAAATAAATCTTGAACAATGACCATTTCCATTGCCCGAAGCGCTGCGTGCACATGCGTTGTATTTGGATCGGATTGTGCAATATCTTCACCTTGTACATAAAGCCCAAGAAACTTCTTACCGAGGGCGGAATCAAACATGTTTGGGATACGCAAGCCAGGTTCGGCTCGCAAAACCACGCCCCATTTTTTATTATAAATTTCACGCACTTGTGCCCCAGAAATATGTCGATAACCGGGCAATTCATGCGGGAAAGATCCCATATCGCATGAGCCTTGCACATTGTTTTGGCCACGAAGTGGATTTACTCCAACACCTAACCGACCAATATTTCCGGTCGCCATTGCTAAATTAGCAATTCCCATGACCATAGTTGAACCTTGGCTGTGTTCGGTAACTCCTAAACCGTAATAAATTGCCGCATTCGGAAGCGTTGCAAATAGCCTTGCAGCTGCTCGTAACTGCGTAGCAGGTACCCGCGTGATACTTTCTAAATTTTCTGGACTATTTTCCGGCAAACGAATGAAGCTCTCCCATTGGGCAAAAGATTCTAAATCACAGCGTTTATTTACAAAATCGCGATCAATAAGATTTTCCATTGCAATAACATGAGCTAAAGCGTTAATGACAGCGACGTTGGTTCCGGGTAAAAGTTGCAAGTGATGCACAGCTTCAATATGTGCTGATTTAACTGTTTCAGTAACGCGTGGATCGACCACAATTAATTTGGCGCCACGACGAATTGCTTGTTTCATACGGGAGGCAAAAACAGGGTGTGCGGCGGCAGGATTAGCACCAATGACCATAATAACATCGGCGTATTCCACGGATTCAAAATCTTGGGTACCAGCTGATGTTCCAAAAGTTTTACCAAGTCCATAACCTGTTGGCGAATGGCAAACCCGTGCACAAGTATCAATATTGTTATTTCCAAATGCTGCGCGCACCATTTTCTGTACCACAAATACTTCTTCATTCGTACAACGTGATGATGAAATTCCACCAATTGCATCTGGTCCGTATTTATTTTGAATAGCCTTTAATCCGCTTGCTGCAAAGTTGATTGCTTCATCCCAAGATACTTCACGCCATTGATCAGTTATTTTCTCGCGCACCATTGGTTTTGTGATGCGGTCTGTGTGCGTGGCATAACCCCATGCAAAGCGACCTTTTACACAAGAATGTCCTTCATTAGCGCCACCATCTTTAAGCGGCACCATGCGCACAAGTTCGTCCCCGCGCATTTCAGCCTTAAATGAGCATCCAACACCGCAATAAGCACATGTTGTTATCACAGATCGCGTTGGCGCACCGATAGTTAAAAGAGTTTTTTCGGTTAGCGCTCCGGTTGGGCAAGCTTGAACGCACGCGCCACACGAAACACATTCACTCTCAATAAAGGATGTTCCCGAAGATGAAACCCGAGCTTCGAAACCGCGATTCTCAATGGTAAGCGCAAAAGTTCCTTGAATCTCATCGCAAGCACGAACGCAACGGTTGCAGACAATGCATTCAGTCGAGTCAAAGGTGAAATAAGGATTTGTTTCATCTTTCTTTAAATCCAAATGCGTGCGCCCGTCATAGCGAATTTCTTTCAAGCCAACCTGTTTTGCCATGCCATGCATTTTGCATTCATCGCCAGTTTCACAATTTTCTGGATGATCCGACATGTATAACTCCATGACGCCTTGGCGCAATTTACTCAGGCGCGGATTTTGTGTTGAAACCTTCATGCCATCGGCAACAGGTGTTGTGCAAGACGATGGCGTACCTTTTCGGCCATCGATTTCGACAACACATAATCGGCAAGAACCAAATGCTTTTAAGCTATCAGTCGAACAGAGTTTTGGGATTTCAATTCCACACTCGGCGGCGGCGCGCATAATTGAAGTTTGTGCAGGAACAGTGATGCTTTTATTATCAATTTGAACGGTAACTAATTCTGTTTTTTTGCTAGCAGGAGTGCCAAAGTCTGGCTCAATGAGCATCGTCATCGCACACTCTCCTTTCCTTCTTCCTTTGTGTCTTTCTTTGTGCCTTCAAAATCTTGCGGGAAGTTATCCATTGCACTCTTAACTGGCAAGGGCGTCAAGCCCCCCATCGCGCAGAGTGAACCATCAGTCATTACTTCACATAGATCGAGGAGTAATTTCTTATTTCCAGCTACATCGATACCAGAAATAATCTTCTCAATTGTCTCGGCTCCTCGAGTGGAACCCAGTCGGCACGGCGTGCACTTTCCACACGATTCAAGCGCGCAGAATTCCATCGCGAACTTTGCCTGCACAGCTAAATTGACGCTTTTATCAAATAAGACAATGCCGCCGTGCCCCAGCATGCCACCTGCAGTAATAAGTGATTCGTAATCCATTGATACACCAAATAAGGATGAATTGAAATACGCACCGAGCGGGCCACCAATTTGTACTGCATATATAGGCAAACCACTTCGCGTGCCACCGCCAAAATCGTTTATCAAAGAATTTAGCGTTACACCGAAACCTAATTCCACAATTCCACCCCGTGCGATATTTCCAGCAAGTTGGAAAACTTGAGTACCTAATGACTTACCCACGCCACGCGCTGCATATGCTGGCGCGCCACCAGATAAAATAGCAGGAATACTGGCAAGAGTTAGCACATTATTGATAATCGTTGGTTTACCAAATAAACCTTCAATTGCGGGGAGCGGTGGTTTGGCTCGTATTACTCCCCGCTTGCCTTCGATACTTTCTAACATTGCTGTCTCTTCACCGCAAACATAAGAACCGGCGCCTTCACGAATTTGTAAATCAAATTCAAAAGAACTTCCCAAAACGCTCTTACCTAAAATCCCGGCATCGCGTGCAATAACGATTGCTTTATTTAAAATAACAATTGCTGTTGGGTATTCAGAGCGCAAATAAATAAAACCCTTTGTGGCTCCAACGGCTATGCCTGCAATTACCATGCCTTCAATCAAAGTAAATGGGTCAGCCTCAATTAAAATTCGGTCCGCGAAAGTTCCACTATCGCCTTCATCTGCATTACAACATACATATTTTTGATCACTAGCGGTTTGCAAAACTGTTCGCCATTTAATTCCAGCAGGAAAGCCTGCGCCACCGCGTCCGCGTAAACCAGATTCAGTAACTTCGGCAACAATTTGCGCCCCGCTTTTCAAAATAGCCTTGCGTAATCCCGCAAGGCCGCCGTGAGCTTCATACTCACTTAATGAGAGCGGATCAATTATTCCTACCCGCGCATAAGTAACGCGATCTTGTTTTGCAAACCATTGGATCTCTTCGGTCTTGCCCAGCGCCAGTTGATGCGCACCTCCTGCTAGAAAATCTGCGTCAAATAGGGCTTTTACATCGTTTTCTGTAACTGGCCCATAGGCAATTCGTCCTGCTGCGGTTTGGACCTCAACTAAAACCTCTAACCAGAGCGCACCTCTAGTTCCATTTCGAATAATTGAGATATTAATCGAGCGGTTCTTTGCCTCTTCTAAAATTGCGGCGGCAACTTCATTAGCGCCAATTGAAACGGCCGCACTATCTTGCGGCACGAAAACTTTGATACTCATTTAATTGCCTGCACTAACTTGGCAATATCGGTTTTACCAATTAGTGCGCCATTAACCATCGTAGCTGGACCTAGCGCGCAGTTACCAAAGCAATAAGCGGATTGAATTTCAGTATCTAAACTCATCTGATCAATTACTATCCCGAATTCTTTTTGCGCTGCAATAACTAATTCGCGTGAACCCACAGCTTGGCAGGCTTCAGCGACACATATTTTAATGCAATTTTTTGGCGCTGGCGTTGTTCGAAAATCATGATAAAAAGTTAATACTCCATGCACATCGGCTCGCGAAACATTAAATTCACTTGCAACTATGGCAACGGCATCTGGATGTACATAACCAAAGTGTTTGGAGATCGCTTGCAGCGCCATTAATACCGGGCCAGGTTCGTTCTGCAATGGCAGAAGAATGGAACGCGCCGCCTCTTGTGACCATGCTGGAAATTTCATTTAGAAGAGTCCAACTACTTTTCCATCGATGTAATCCATACGCTCTGCCGCCGGAACCTTCGGTAAACCTGGCATAGTCATAATCTCACCACAGATTACAACAATAAACTCTGCTCCTGCCGATAAACGAGCTTCACGAATATTTAAAGAATGTCCACTCGGTGCTCCACGCAGAGCGGCATCAGTTGAGAATGAGTACTGAGTCTTTGCAATACAGATTGGGAAGTGTCCATATCCAGCGCCTTGCAGTTCGGCTAGCTTTGCACGAATTCTTGAATCGGCTGTTACATCTTTGGCACCGTAAATTTTGGTGGCAACCGCGTTTACTTTCTCCCACAAAGTATCCTCGTCTTGGTAGACAAAACTCATTTTTTTAGGCTCTTTGCAGAGTTCCACGACTGCATGGGCTAAATCTGTCGCACCTTTTCCGCCATCGGCCCAATGTGTTGCAAGAACAATCTTGACACCAAGGGCTTCGACTTTTTTGCGAAGTAATTCTACTTCAGCATCGGTATCGCTTGTGAAATGGTTAATGGAAACTACCAGCGGCAGAGTATAAACATCGCGGATATTTTTAACATGGCGCTCTAAATTAACTATTCCTTTTTCAAGAGCTGCCAGATTTTCAACGGTTATTGTTTTAAGATCTGCCCCGCCGTGATATTTAAGTGCGCGAATTGTGGCAACTAGCACAACAGCCGATGGTGCAATCCCGGCTTTACGACATTTAATATCTATGAATTTTTCTGCGCCAAGATCTGCGCCAAAGCCTGCTTCCGTAATTACGTAATCAGCAAGTTTAAGTGCCGAAGTTGTGGCAACTATCGAATTACAGCCATGGGCAATATTTGCAAATGGGCCACCATGAATAATTGCTGGCGTATTTTCAAGAGTCTGCACCAAGTTAGGTTGGAAAGCATCCTTGAGAATAACTGTCATAGCACCTTGTGCATTGAGGTCGCTTGCCAGCACAGCTTTCTTTTCGCGAGTATAAGCAACGACTATTCTTCCAATTCGTGCTTTAAGGTCATCTATCGAAGTTGCCAGACAAAAAATTGCCATAATTTCTGAGGCAACCACAATATCAAAACCATCAATGCGTGGAACCCCATTGCCGACTCCGCCCAAGGAGGCAACAATTTCTCGCAGTGCGCGGTCATTCATATCTAATACGCGCTTCCATGTAACACGGCGAACATCGATGGCAAGGGCGTTGCCATGATGAATATGGTTATCGAGCAGGGCTGCCAATAAATTATTTGCCAATGCAATTGCATTAAAGTCGCCAGTAAAGTGCAGATTGATATCTTCCATCGGAACAACTTGGGCATAGCCCCCGCCAGCTGCGCCGCCTTTCATGCCAAAAACTGGACCCAGAGATGGCTCGCGCAAGCAAATTAGGGCATCTTCACCTATCTGCCTGAGCGCATCGCCTAAACCAACTGTTGTGGTTGTCTTGCCTTCACCTGCAGGTGTTGGACTAATCGCAGTTACCAAAACTAATTTACTATCATTGCGTTTTGGCAATGAATCTAAATACTTGAGCGAAATTTTGGCTTTGTAATGACCATATGACTCAAGGTGGGCGTCATCAATACCTAGAGATTTACCAATTTCAATAATCGGTTTCATTACTGCTTTTTGTGCGATATCGATATCTGTCATTTTTTATGCCTTTTCTTTTCGTGTTGCTTCTCGTATTGCTGCGGTTAGTGCCGGCAGGATCTGGTGCAAATCACCAATGATTGCGTAATCTGCATATTTAAAAATTGGCGCCTCTGGGTCAGTATTAACGACAATAATTGTTTTGCTGTTTTTCATTCCGGCAATATGTTGCATGGCACCAGAAATTCCGGCTGCCAAATAAAGATCTGGTGCAACTTTAGTTCCAGTCTGTCCAACTTGCTCTTTATGTGGGCGCCAACCTGAACTTGTCACAACGCGCGAACAGCCAACGGCGCCGCCTAGGAGATTAGCAAGTTCTTCAATTTTGGCAAAGCCCTCTGGACCGCCAACGCCGCGACCGCCAGCGATAATAACTTTGGCATCGGCAAGAGTTACACCGCCACCGGTATCGCCTGCATCACGGTTCATAACTCGAACTTGCGTATCACTTGGCGTAAGCGATGGCGCAAATTCCCGAACGCTGGCAGCGGGGCCAGCTGCACTTTCTGGCTCGGTGGAAAAAGCCACAATCGTTCCAATCAGTAATTGCGAATAGACATGTGCCTCTTCAATTAAGTTTCCCGCCCAGCGTGCGCGAGATACTTTGTGTGGTAAATCGGCAGTTGAACTTAGTGAAATTTCGAAACACTCAGCGGCCATTGGCAAATCCAAGAAAGCGGCTAAGTGAGCTAACTGTTCGTTACCGCGCGGACTTCCAGCAGCTAAAACCGCGGCCGGCTTTAGCTTTTCGACTAAATCCTTAAGCGCACGGCCCGAGGCCATTGGTGTGTAATCAGTTAAATCTGTATGCGCTGCAACATGCAAAACTTTTGCGCCGTATTGACCAACAATTGTTGCAAGTGGTGCGCCATCTTTACCAACCACGATCCCTTGTACATCTTGATCTAACTTGCGTGCAAAAGTTAATGCTTGAAGTGATAATTGATCTAATTCGCCTCTATCATGGTCGATAAGTACAAGAATCATTAAATGGCTCCTATCTTCTTTAATACTTCAACTAAACCCGGAACTGCTTCAACGCCTTTACCCAATATTTCTGCGCCGGTACTTTTTGACGGAGCCACCGTCAGATATAACTTCTCTAACTTTGGCACATGGGCTTGCGCCTTTTTCATATCAATGGATTTTTTACGAGCTTGCATGCGACCCGGAACCGATGGATACCGTGGAATATTTAGACCATCGCGCACGGTAATAATTGCCGGAAGCGGTGCTTCGTATTGTTCGCGGCCCGCAGATACCACACGGTCACAACTAACAATTCCATTTTCGATTTTCATCGCTTTAACATTAGTAATAATCGGGCGATTAAGTGCGTGCGCTACCCGCACATGGATTTGATATCCAGCGCTATCGGCTGACTCGGCCCCGAAAATTATTAAATCAAATTTAGTTTCTTCAGCGCTTATAGCATCGACAAGTGCCGCTGCAGTTCCTTGCGGGTCCCATTCCTGGCCATCGGTTTCCAGCAAAATTGCGCGGGTTGCACCGATTGCTAACTGTGTGCGCAATTGTTCTTCCGCATCGGGTGGCCCAAGAGTTAATAGCGTCAGCGTTCCACCCATCTGTTCTACTAATTGCACACCTGCTTCAACTGCATTTTCTTCGTGCGGACTGATACCAAAACCTAAATGTTTAGTTTCAATATCTTTTGAATCTGGGGTCAAAATTAAAGTTCCTCCTGCAAGTGGAACTCGCTTGAGACAGACGAGTACATCCATTAGGCCAAAATCCTCTCATTTGCAGCGTCAAATAGCGGTCCCGTGCCAACACCGGCAATAGTGCATGGATAGGTTTCGCCCAGATATTCCACTAGGAATTTGCCACCAACAAGGGCTAAATCAGTTGGAATATAAGACATCAAAATATGTTTTCCAAGAGATGGCGCAGATCCTGCACTTGTTACATATGAGCGACGTCCATGTGAGTCAAGTACTGGTTGGTTATCTAAAGTCAGGATTGGTTCTTTGCCCAACATGTAGCGCTTAACGCCTTTTGATGAAGTGTGGTTATCAACGGTGAGAGATACCAAAGTTGTCACTGGTTTTTCGCCGCGATGTTTTATATGAGCTTGCTTTCCAACGAAATCTTGCTCTTTTAATTTCGGAGTCGCCATACCTGCTTCAACCACGTTGTATTCAGTTTCAAGTTCTGCGCCGTATGCCCGATAACTTTTCTCTAACCGCCCAGTAGTTCCATAGACGCCAATTCCAACTGGAATTTGTCCGTGAGCCTTACCAGCTTCCCAGAGCGCATCCCATAATTTTGCGCCTTGTTCAATTGGAATATAGAACTCCCAGCCAAGTTCACCCACATAAGAAATTCTTGAAGCCAAAACTCTAAGAGTTCCAATTTCAATAATTTTGCATGTGCTGAATTTAAAAGTATCTTTTGACATATCTGTTGTCGTAATACCTTGGATAATCTCGCGCGCTTTCGGTCCCCAGATGCCAATAGTTGTATATCCAGATGTGCAATCACTTATTTGCGCGCTGCCATCGGCTGGTAAATGATCGCTAAACCATTTCTTATCGGCCATACCGTGCGCTCCGCCGGTAACTACCCGGAAATGGCTCTCACTAAGTCGCATAATTGTTAAATCGGATAAGTAGCCACCGTTATAAGAAAGAACCGGCGTGTAAACCACGCGACCTATGGCAACATCCATTTGGCGTAGCGCAACTTTTTGCACAACAGAGAGCGCAGATGGACCAGTTATATCAAAAATTGCAAAAGCACTGAGGTCGACGATGCCTGCGGTTTCGCGCATTTGCAAGTGCTCTGCATTGATAATTGGTGACCACCAGCGTGATTCCCATTCGGCCACGCGTGGCATTACTTTCTCGCCAAACTTGGCGACTAAATCTTTATTGCTCTCATACCAAAATGGGCGCTCCCATCCGGCAGTCTCATAGAAAACTGCGCCAAGTGCTTTTTCGCGATCATAAAATGGTGACATCCGAACATCGCGGTTGCTTGACCATTGTTCATTTGGATGGACAATGCCGTAAGTTTTATTAAAGCCTTCATTGCAACGCGCTTTCACATGGTAGGTACTCTTTTGATGCTCGTGAAAGCGTGCAATATTAGATGAGTGCAAATCAATTTCTGATTCACCTAGAACCATCCATTCGGCAACAGCCTTTCCAGTTCCAGGGCCCTCTTTAACCCAGACTGCAGCAACCGACCATAATCCTTTGACTTCTGGCGTCTCACCTAAAATCGGCGCTCCATCTGGTGTAAGTGAAAGAATTCCATTAATAGCATATTTTTCGCGAACGTTTTCATCACCAATAATATCGGGCATTAATTCATATGAATGTTCGTCTTGCACATCAAAGTCGGCTTGAGTAAAAGCAAATTCAGTAGGCGAAAGGGTAGCGCTGGCATTAGAAGGAATATCTTCTGGTGAATAAAGAATTGGTCTGTGCGCATAAGAGCCAACTTCCAAACCAGTTCCGTGTTGGCGCTCGTACATATTTGTATCCATGTCACGAACGATTGGCCATTCGATATCGCCTTTTGTATCGACAAAGAATGGGACTGGTCCAATATCTTTCATCTGGTGCACCGCTGGCGTTAGTGGAATCGACGCGCCTGCCATGGCCGCAAGTTTTGGGCTCCAACAACCTGTTGCAATAACAACGTATTCTGCTTCGATATCACCTTTATCTGTTCGAACGCGCTTAATGCGTCCGCCTTCGACATCCATTCCAATTACTTCTATATTTGCAAAACTTTGCAGCGCACCCATTGCAATTGCATCATCACGCATCAAAGTTCCACAGCGCACTGAGTCAACAACGCCAACAGTTGGAGCGTAATAACCCCCAAGAATTATCTTCTCGTCAATGTATGGCACTAGTTTTTTGACTTCTGCAGGGCTCAAAATCTTGCCACCTTCAACACCCCAAGATTTAGCCGAAGTAATTCGACGCGCAAGTTCTTGCAAGCGCTCTGGTGTGCGAGCTACTTCAATGCCACCGCATTGCGTAAAAGTTCCACGCGCTTTGTATTGCTCCATGCTAGATGCGGTAATTGCAGTCATCTCTTTTGAATGATCAGTTGGAAAAATAAAATTCGACGCGTGTCCAGTTGAACCACCAGGGTTTGGAAGTGGACCTTTATCGATTTGCACAATATCGCGCCAACCAAGACGGGCTAAGTGATAAACCATTGAATTGCCGACAATTCCGGCGCCGATAACAACGGCCTTGGCTTTTGCTGGTAGTGCGCTCATTTTTCCTCGTTCTTTTCTTGTTAGTTAGAGAGTTTTTAAAATTGTTTTTTCAAAACCTTCAACATGATCATGCATAGCTTTACGCGCAGCTTTGGCATCACCTTTGGCAATTGCATCTAGTAAATCTCGATGCTCGATAATTGCTTCAGATAATCCCGTGATTCGATCAAGTGCTAGGAACCAGATACGCAAAGCATGGGCATAATATTGGTCAAGAGTCGATGCTAAAAATTCGTTATGCGTTGATTCATAAATATGGTGATGAATACGCTGATCGAGTTGAATCAATTTAGACATTTCTGGCTCGCCCTTAATTGCATCAATTTCTTTAATCAGCTCGAGTGTGATTGCGCGATCAGCTGGCATAGAGCGCAATGCTGCGAGTTCCGCGGCTTGTACTTCTAAGCCGGCGCGAACTTCCGAGATTGCCGACAAGTTTTTAACATCAACACTTGATACAAAGACTCCGCGGCGTGGGTAGACATCTACCAATTTCTCATTGGCAAGCAGACGCAGCGCTTCGCGAATAGGTGTTCGACCAAATTTTAATTGCGTCATAAGTGATGCTTCAGAAATTGGTATTCCGGGAGCTAATTCCAAAGTGATAATTTTCGAACGAATAATTTCGTAAGCCTCTTGCGCTAAAGATTCGACAGAATGAACGTTCCGCGAAATAATCGTAATCGGCTGGACTGCGCTCATGCTGGAAATGGTATATCAGTTGTATACGAATTCATAGCCCGAGCTATCTCGATTAGGCTTATAGGGTGAAGATTACCCCGCTCGTTAGCACCACGGCCGAACTCAGTGGCGCTCAAATCAAGCGTTATGCCCGTCATATTTCGCTACCTGAAATTGGCCTTGCTGGCCAACGCCGTTTAGCCAGCGCTCGCGTTCTGTGTGTTGGGGCCGGTGGTCTTGGATCACCCATACTTAACTATTTAGCAGCAGCTGGTGTTGGTCTTATTGGAATCGTTGATTTTGATGTTGTCGATGAAAGTAATTTGCAACGTCAAATTATTCACTCTCAATCCAGTATTGGAATGCGTAAAACCCAAAGCGCAGCCCAAAGAATTGCTGAAATAAATCCTTACTGCAAAGTTGTTCTCCATGATCTTAAATTAACAAATAAAAATGTATTAGAGATATTCAAAGATTATGATCTAATTATTGATGGAACCGATAATTTTCCAACGCGATATTTAATAAATGATGCAGCAGTATTACTTAATAAGCCTTGCGTTTGGGGATCTATTTTTCAGTTCGACGGACAAGCCAGTATTTTTTGGTCAGAACACGGCCCATGTTATCGATGCCTAAATCCCGAACCTCCTGAGCCAGGAAGCGTTCCTAGCTGTTCACAAGCTGGCGTCTTTGGAATTCTCTGTTCAACTATTGGTTCTATCCAAGCAACTGAAGCCATTAAATTAATTACCGGAATTGGTAACCCACTCATTGGTTCAATGATCATTTATGATGCTCTTGAAATGGAATATATAAAACTTCAAATCAAAAAAGATCCTCTTTGCAATCTTTGCGGACCGCAAGCCAAGCAGAAACTATTACTTGATAACTACGAAGAGTTTTGCGGTGAAGTATTCACAATTACTGCTACGCAACTTAAAGCAAAGATGGATGCCAATGAAAAATTCTTCTTAGTCGATGTTCGAGAACCTCATGAGTGGGAAATTGTTAGAATTCCTGGGGCAACACTGATTCCTTTAGGTAAATTTATAGATGGCAGCGCACTTTCTCTATTGCCTACAGATATCCCAATCATCATGCACTGTCGTTCAGGTGTTCGCTCTGCAACAAGCTTGCGGATAGCCAAATCCGCAGGTTTTAGCGAAGTAGTCCATGTGGCAGGTGGAGTTTTAGCATGGGTCAAAGATATTGATCCAACCCTGTCGACCTATTAAATGCAAACAAATATAAATGTAATAATTTTATCAGGTGGGAGTAGTAAGCGTTTTGGAACTGATAAATCGCAAACTGAGTTGTTTGGGATAACTCTCTTAAATCATGTACTGAATTCTTTGCCAGCAGAGTGCGAAATTTTGCTAGTTGGCGATGAACCAATTAATCCCAGTCGAGATGTGAAAGTTTTTCGGGAAGAGCCAATTCATAGCGGACCTGTTGCCGCAATTGCTAAAGCGCTTGGGCATGTGCGTGGAGAATTTGTTGCCATTCTGGCAACTGATATGCCTTTTGCTGGAAAGCTTTTGCCTAAGTTATATGAAAATATTTCTACCGGTACAGATGTAGTTATTCCGCTCGATGATCAAAATTTTCTACAACCGCTATGTGCGCTTTATTCAACTGCTGGTTTAAAAAAGGCAATTGCTAAATTGGGCAGCGTTGAGAATAAGTCAATGCGAGACTTAATGGGCTTTTTGAACAAAAAAGAGATTACACTTAGTAAAGATGAACTTGCGCTACTAATTGATATTGATTCGCCAGCAGACTTGCTTCGTGCGATAGAGATTTCGAAAGGGCTATAAATGAATAATTGGATTACTTCAGTACAGAAAGAATTGGATCTTGACATTGTTTTAGATGTTGATGCAATCTTAGATCTTGCCAAAGATGTAGCGCATAAAGTGGAACGAAAGATGGCACCTGTTACTACCTATTTAGTTGGTATTGCCGTTGCGCAGGGAATGGATTTTGAAACTGCGGTTAAAAAATGCTCAGATCTAGCAACTTCTTGGAATCAAGAGAATAAATAATTGCGCTCGCCTGATGAACCTACATGGGATATTGCGCGCGAAATAGCGGCAACATCCTTTAAGCCATTGGGTTTTGAGGAAATTGGATTAGCTATCGCAGTAGGACGTGTGTTAACTATGGATGCACTCTCCCTGATTGATTTGCCGGCATACGAAACCTCCGCCATGGATGGTTGGGTTGTTGCAGGAAGTGGACCATGGAAAATAGTTGGCGAAATAATTGCTGGAACTCTGCCAACAACAGTTATGCAAAATGGGCAATGCATGAAAATTGCAACGGGTTGCGTGCTACCCCAAGGCGCAGATTCAGTCCTGCGTTGGGAACGCGCCAAGCAAGCAGATGGTTTTATTTCAGGTCCAACAACACCGCGCGAAGATATTCGCCCTGCTGGTCTTGAAAGTAAAAAAGGTGAAATTTTAATTAGCGCCGGAACCAAATTAACTCCAACGATGGTGGGGCTACTAGCTGCTAGCGGTTATGACGCGGTGGAAGTTTCAATTACACCTCGCGTTGCGCTATTAATTTTGGGTGATGAATTAGCGCATAGCGGTCTGCCGGTAGCCGGCAAGGTCCGGGATTCACTTGGTATCCAAATTCCTGCGCTCTTGCACCAATTAGGTGCCAACGTTGTTGCTACACGCTTTATTGAAGACACTTTGGCGGCAACGCTGGCAGGTTTTAAAAACTTTTTAGATTCAGTTGACCTATTAATTACAACTGGTGGAACTGCCGATGGTCCACGCGATCATATACACGCGGCGATAGCGCAATTGGGTGGTACTTACTTAGTTAATCGAGTCAAAAGCAGACCGGGCCACCCAATGCTGTTAGCAGAATTAGAGCGCGAAGGGTTGCCCAAGCTTCCAATTTTAGGCTTACCTGGAAACCCTCAATCTTGCGTTGTTGCACTTCTTACTCTGGGTGAACCCGTTATTAATTCATTACTCTCTAAAACGAGGGCGAAATTTGAAGAATTTCCAAATGGTTATGAATTAACCACGCCACAGGGTTTTAACCGAATGGTTGCGGGCAATATTGTCCAAGGGCGATTTGTTGCTGCCCAACATTTAGGTTCAGCGATGCTTCGAGGGCTAGCGAATTCAACTGGTTTTGCCATCTTGCCAAGTGGAGTTACTAAGGTTGGAGATTTAATTCGATGGTTGCCGCTTCCTTAGCGGGCGCAGCCAAGCTCAATCTTTCTTATCGTAAATAGTTAAGGATAATTACTTTCAGCCGCCAGCAAATTTTGGTAACAAATCTAATTGCTGACCTGAGTTAACAAATAGGTTGTAGTCATGACAGATAACTGAATCTAGCAGGACACTGCATTGAGGAATTATTCTCGATAAATTTGCATTCAAATTAGCACAATGGTTCAAAATTTCCGCTACCGTCATCGAATCGACCGTAATACTGGAAACCCCAGCGGCGGCGCGAGCAGCGGCAAATAGATGAACTGTGACCATAATATTGACCAGTCTACCCAAGTATTGCAAAAAGGCTACGCGAGAAATAACGAATAAAGCCCCAAATACACCCGAAAAGTTACCAAATATTTATCAAAATCTGCTTTACCCAGCGTCCAGCGTAGGCTAAGTTTACCGCGTTCCTTACTTCTTGCCGAGTGCGCGACGATTGACAAGCGGTGGGGCATTCCCTTAAGTTCGGCTTAAGAGATACCTACAAAAAAAATAGGAGGCAATACCAAGTGAAATTTAATAAAGTTACGACGTTTTCGCTAGTTGCAACGCTCGCCCTTGCGCTATCGATTCCAATGATGACAAGTGCGACTGCAGCCAGAAAAGTTGACTACTCAAAAGTCACATCTGCATCTCAAGGTGGCGGTATGGGTCGTTTAATTGCAGCTTGCAAAAAAGAAGGCCAACTAAACGTTATCGCCCTTCCACATTATTGGGCTGATTACGCCTCAATGCTTGCCGGCTTTAAAGCAACTTATCCCGGCGTAAAAATTGATGAAGCAAACCCAGAAGCTGGTTCACAAGATGAAATTAATGCCGCAGTTACAAATAAGGGCACAAAGCGCTCGCCCGATGTATTCGATATCGGTGTAGCTGTTGCCGAAAAATATAAAGACACCGGCATGTTTGCGCCATACAAAACCAAATTATGGAGATACCTCGATAGCAATCAACTTGGTATCAATAAACTTGGTGAGAACGAATACACGCCTAACTACACAGGTATTTTGACAATTGGGTATAATGCAGGAAAATTTGGAACAGTTACTAAACTTGACGATTTCTTTGATCCAAAGTTTAAGGGTGCTGTCTCTCTCAATGGAAGTCCACTAATCTCTAGTACTGCATTAAACGGTCTCTTTATGATCAATAAAGCACTCGGTGGAACATTTGACGATGTGTCAAAGGGTGTTGCATGGTTTAAGAAGTTAAAGGATCTCGGAAACTTCGTCAATGTAGATGCAAATGCAGCCACGATTGAATCAGGACAGACACCAGTTGTAATTGATAATGGTTATCTCCAAGTTGGCGTACAGAAGAAGTTTGCTGCCGTTGGAGTTAGTTGGAAGCTCTTCACTCCAACATCTGTTGGTTCTACCTATAACAGCGCAATCTCTGTTTGGGCGCCAAACCCAGCATGTGCTCGTCTATGGCTGGAATACACACTGGGTGAAGCTGGCGCAAACGTTTGGGCAGGTGGTGGCGCAAGCCCAACGCTGTTCCAACAATTGCTTAAAACAGGTCGCGCATCTGCTGCCGCAAAGGCCCAAATTGGTACCAGCAGAATCAAGGCAGAAAAGGCAACACCTGATCAATCAAAAACTGCCCTTGCATATCTCAAGGATGCATGGCCTGCAGCTGTAGGCACAAGATAAAAAGATATACCTATTAAATGAGGCAAGTTCAGTACTCGAGAACCGGTTCTGCAAATCGCAGGGCCGGTTCTCGGTATTGGCGCAGTAAATCGGCTTATTTAGGGGTAATTCCATTTTTCCTATTTACAGCTCTTTTTCTTTTTTACCCGACCTTAAATGTTGTAATTGGGGCATTTAGGGATCAACAAAATAGATTTAGCACCGAAATACTTTTTGGTCTTTTAAAATCCGATAGAGCGCGTCAGACATTTTTTAATTCTCTGGAAATTTCTGCGATAACCGCTATCGCTGGCGCCATCTTAGGCGCTCTCTTTGCTTGGGCTTTAGTTACTGGAAAGCCGGGCGGAATTTTTTATCGCATCTCTGTAGCCCTTAGTTCCGTACTCGCCCAATTTGGTGGCGTGATGCTCGCCTTCGCTTTCCTTGCCACTTTTGGTTTTAATGGCGTGGTATCTAGCCTTGCACTCAAGGTTTTGCCAAATTCTTTCTTAGCAAACTCTGCTTGGCTCTTTGAAATGAAGGGGCTGATTGTTGTTTATACTTTTTTCCAAATACCGCTAATGGTGCTCGTTTTCCTACCCACACTAGAGAATTTACGACCACAGTGGCGCGAAGCCTCTGATTCCCTCGGTGGTAAATCTTTGGAATATTGGCTGCGCATTGGAATTCCAGTCTTAACGCCATCATTTGTTGGTGCTGCGCTCTTGTTATTTGTGAACTCTTTTTCAGCCTATGCCACGGCTGCAAATTTGATTAATATCTCTAGTTTCTTACTCCCGCTGCAGATTGCAGAGGCGCTATCAAGTGAGGTTGGTGGCGCCAACCCAGCTGAAGCAAAAGCGCTCGCTCTTTATATGGTCATCGTCGTCATTATTGTTATGACTTTATATGCCTTACTGCGCCGCCGTGTTAGTAAATGGGAACAGACACGATGAAGCGCACTTGGAAAGTCCAATTGTGGCGCAGATTTATTATTGCAATTGTGGCGTTTTACTTATTAGTTCCACTCTATTCGATGCTTGATTTTTCAACTAAACCTTTCGGTTTAGGTAATTCGGGTCGCACCCTTGCTTCATGGAAAATCATTCCCAGCCAACCTGATTTACTCATAGCGATATCCCGATCTTTGATTACTGCAGGAATTGTTATGCTTTTAATTCTTTTCCTAATCGTGCCAACCGTGCTATGGGTGCACTTAAAGTTGCCGGCACTTCGTCGCCCACTTGAATTAATCTGTTTGATCCCATTGGCGATTCCAGCCATCGTAGTAGTCGTTGGAATCGCACCGCTTTATCGCTGGATTTCAATTAATTTAACTGAATCTCCTATCTCACTAGCAGCCGTATATTCAATGTTAATTTTGCCTTACACATATCGATCGCTATCAGCAGCCCTAGATGCGGTAGATATTCATACTCTGGCCGAGGCGGCTAAAACGCTGGGTGCTTCTACTTTTAGAATGATGACTGGCGTTATTATGCCAACCGTTCGCACCGGAATTATGAATGGATCCTTCATTGCGATTGCTTTGGTACTTGGTGAATTTACAATTTCTAATATTCTAAATTACAAAGCTTTCCAAGTAGTGGTCGCCCAAATTGGTCGCGCAAATGGACATGTGGCGGTGGCAGTATCGCTGGCATCGATAATATTTGTTCTGCTTTTATTATTAATGGTCCCTTCTAAAAAACGCCAAAAAGAAGTTCTAGACGTTGATATCGACTAATCGAAAGGAAAAAATGTGAGCGCCTCGACATACGTACAGCTAGTTGATTTGTCCAAGCATTTTGGACAAGTCAAAGCCCTAGATGGCTTAACTCTTGATATCGCTCAGGGCGAACTAGTGGCCCTGCTTGGTCCATCGGGGTGCGGCAAAACAACGGCGCTTCGCTCATTGGCTGGACTGCAGGAATTAGATCGCGGACAAGTAATTGTCGATGGCAAAGATATTACTTTTCAAAACGCCAGCAAGCGCGGAATGGGAATGGTCTTTCAGGCTTACTCGCTCTTTCCACACATGAGCGCGCGCGAAAATGTTGAATACGGTCTGAAATTACGTGCCCACAAAACGCCAGCCGCTACCCGCAAAACACGCTCTGGCGAATTACTCGACCTTGTTGGCCTTGCAACACATGCCAATCATTACCCACATCAACTATCTGGCGGACAACAACAACGTATTGCACTGGCGCGCGCGCTTGCGATTTCGCCAAAAGTTTTATTACTCGATGAACCGCTATCGGCGCTAGATGCCAAAGTTCGTACCCAACTTCGGGAAGAGATTCGGCGAATTCAGATAGAACTGGGTACAACAACGCTATTTGTGACTCACGATCAAGAAGAAGCACTCGGAATTGCAGATCGTGTGGGTGTTATGCGAAACGGTGTCTTAGAGCAAATAGCAACTCCTGCCGAACTTTATAACAGCCCAAAGACTGCCTTTGTTGCCGAATTTGTCGGACTTACTAACCAATTAAAAGTAAGCGTTAGCGGTGGCAGTTTTGAAATCTTGGGTTCAAAAGTTAAAACACTTGCGGGTTCAATTGGCTCTGGTAGCGGCACCGCTTTGATTCGACCAGAAATGTTCGATGTAAAGGCGAATAAGAACGGCAATGCCAAGATTATTTCAATTGGTTTTCTTGGTGCGCTTTGTCGCCTAGCTATCAATCTCAATGACGGGGTTCGAATTATTGCCCAACT
>Ga0105052_10001832_pt1 | contig 27134 bp, 18 predicted proteins | sample FRY03_FD_78094 | JGI IMG/M metagenome (GOLD analysis project Ga0105052, IMG submission 78094) | Freshwater microbial communities from Lake Fryxell liftoff mats and glacier meltwater in Antarctica - FRY-03 | ecosystem: Environmental > Aquatic > Freshwater > Ice > Glacier meltwater ... | reverse complement strand
TTCAAAACGTTCAACCAAAGCAAACGCTTATTTTTCTGGCTTTGGCAAAGAAAAAAGAATTACTTTATATGATACTTTAGTCAACGATTTAAGCGAAGATGAAGTGGTCGCTGTTTTAGCGCACGAAGTTGGGCATTATAAACACAAGCATATTATTTATAATCTAGTTGCCTCTGTTTTATTAACAGGTTTTACCTTATTTATTTTATCGCTTTTTATCAATACCCCAGAAGTTTCATTGGCTATTGGTGTTACGCAACCTAGTTTTCATGCCGCATTAATTGGATTCGGAATTTTATACAGTCCCATTTCTGAAATCACTGGACTGGTAATGAATTATATATCTCGTAAGTTTGAGTATGAAGCCGATGATTATGCTAAAAACACATTTGCATCCGTCCCTTTGATTACCTCACTTAAAAAATTATCAAAAAATAGTCTGAGTAATCTTACCCCACATTCAGCTTATGTTTTCATGTATTACTCGCATCCCACTTTATTGGAAAGAATTAAAAATTTAAAGGCATAATTTTTGTAGATTAGTAATACTTATTGTATCACTTTTATTATATGATGAACGAAGCCGCTTTAGAAAAAGAAAACAAACAAATTGCAAAGCAATATAAAGAGTTATTACGCATCAGCTATCAAACCCTAACGGACGAAGACAAGAAACTCATACGTACTGCTTTTGATATTGCTGTTGATGCACATAAAAATCAACGCAGAAAATCTGGGGAAGCCTATATTTTTCACCCGATTGCTGTGGCAAAAATTGTGGCATCAGAAATTGGTCTAGATGCCGTTTCTATAGCTTCTGCCCTATTACATGATGTAGTTGAAGATACAGAATATACTCTAGATGATATAGAACGTTTGTTTGGCCAAACTGTAGCCAAAATTGTCGATGGCTTAACCAAAATTGCTCACCTTAAAAAAGATATGAATATATCGCAACAGGCAGAGAATTTTAGGAAAATGTTGTTGACCTTAAATGATGATATTCGTGTTATCATCATCAAAATTGCAGATCGTTATCACAATATGCTTACAATGGACTCCATGCCAGAGGAAAAGCAGGTGAAAATAGCCTCAGAAACCTTATATATATATGCGCCGCTGGCTCATAGAATTGGTTTATATAATATTAAAACAGAACTAGAAGATTTAAGTTTAAAATATACAGAGCCAGAAGTTTACAAGGATATTCTGGGTAAAATTGAAGAAACCGAAGAAGAACAAAAAAAATATATTGAAGATTTTTCAGCAGTCATAAGTGATTCTCTAGATAAAGAACATTTGAATTATGTTATCAAAGGACGAATGAAATCCATTTATTCTATGCGGAGAAAAATGGTTACTCAAAATGTTACTTTTGATGAAATTTATGACAAATTTGCCATTCGGATTATTTATAAGTCGGACAAACCCAACGAGAAATTTTTAGCTTGGAAAATCTATTCCATTGTAACAGATCACTTTACTCCAAACCCAGTTCGTTTGCGCGATTGGATCTCTTCACCCAAGTCAACAGGTTATGAAGCATTACATATAACGGTAATGGGTCCTATGCAAAAATGGGTAGAAGTTCAAGTTAGGAGTGAACGCATGCACGAAATTGCAGAAAAAGGCTATGCGGCGCATTTTAAATACAAGCACGGTAATCAAAAAGAAATGGGCATAGAAGACTGGCTGAACAAGTTACAGGAAGCCTTAGAAAATGCCACAACCAATGCGGTTGATTTCGTTGAGGAGTTTAAACTTAATTTATACGCTAAAGAAATTTTTGTTTTCACTCCAAAGGGAGAATTAAAATCTTTACCTAAAAATGCTACTCCCTTAGATTTTGCCTTTAATATTCATACCGAAGTTGGTATGCATACCAGAGGAGCAAAAGTAAATGGCAAATTAGTTCCACTAAACACCACCTTACAAAGTGGCGATCAGGTGGAGATTATTACGTCAGAAAGTGCACAACCCAATCAAAGTTGGCTAAATTACGCCACCACCGCAAGGGCTAGAGCAAAAATAAAATCAGTTTTAAGAGAAGAAAAAAAGAGTGTTGCTCTTGACGGAAAAGAAATTTTACGTCGAAAATTAAAATCACAAAAAATTAATTTTAGTGAAGATACCATCAATAAAATGGTTATCTATTTTAAACTAAAAACAAGTCTAGATTTATTTTATCGGGTAGGAATCGGTGCAATTGACAATCAGAAAATAAAAGACTTTGCTGCGTCGTATAGCAATGCCTTTATTAGTTTCTTTAAGAATAAAATTAGAAGACAGCAGCCTTCCACCGATATTGATAAAGACGAAATTACTGCCAAGTACGATGTTTTGGTATTTGGCAAAGAAGAAGAAAAATTACCTTATAAATTATCACTGTGCTGCAATCCTATACCAGGAGACGAAGTTTTTGGCTTTGTGAGTATTAATGAAGGTATTAAAGTACATTCTAAAAATTGTCCGAATGCTATTGCGCTACAATCTAATTACGCCTATAGAATTATGTTGGCCAAATGGATTGACTCTAGCCAACAAGAATTTACTTCAGAAATTAGCTTAACAGGAATAGACAATCTAGGATTGGTAAGTAAAATTACTGAGTTTATTTCTGGAAATATGCACGTAAACATGAGAAACCTTAATTTTAGTACGGATGGCGGGACGTTTAAAGGAAAAATCACTGTGGTCGTTAAAAATAATGAGATTCTAAAAAAACTCATTAATAATTTAAAAGACATAAACGGGATAGACAAAGTAAGTAGAATTTAATTATTAACTGTACATTTGTACTAATAAATGATGCAAACGTTCTTATGAGCAATAACAAGAACCAAGAGATAGTAAAAAATGTCTTTACTAAGTTTTTAGAAGATAACGCACACAGAAAAACCCCTGAACGCTACGCTATACTCCAAGAAATCTATGAAAGTGAGGAACATTTTGATATAGAGAGTTTGTATATCAACATGAAAAATAAAAACTATCGTGTTAGCCGCGCAACCCTCTACAATACCATTGAAATTTTATTAGATTGTAAATTGGTTCGCAAGCACCAGTTTGGAAAGAATCAAGCACAATACGAAAAATCTTATTTTGATAGGCAACACGATCATGTGATTTTAACGGATACAGGAGAAGTTATAGAATTCTGTGACCCAAGGATACAATCTATTAAAAAAACCATAGAAGAAGTTTTTGATATCAAAATCAGTAACCACTCATTATACTTCTACGGAATTAAAAATAAACAGGAAAACAAAGACGAAATTTAAAATAATTAAGCAAATTACAAGAATGGCAGTAGATTTACTACTTGGGCTTCAATGGGGAGACGAAGGAAAAGGAAAAATTGTTGATGTATTAACTAAAAACTATGATATTATTGCTCGTTTTCAAGGTGGCCCAAATGCTGGTCATACCTTAGAGTTTGATGGTATTAAACATGTTTTACACACCATCCCATCAGGAATTTTTCATAAAGGTGCCATAAATATTGTTGGAAATGGTGTGGTTATAGATCCAGTTATTTTTCAAAAAGAGCTTGATAATTTAATGAAATTTAATTTAGATATTAAGTCTATTTTATTGATTTCCAGAAAAGCACACCTAATTTTACCGACTCACCGTTTGCTTGATGCTGCCTCAGAAGCTGCCAAAGGAAAGGCCAAAATAGGTTCTACGTTAAAGGGAATTGGTCCAACTTATATGGACAAAACAGGTAGAAACGGCATGCGTGTTGGTGATTTAGAATTTACAGATTGGAAAGAAAAATACCGCCATTTAGCCGATAAGCACGAAGCTATGATTGGTTTTTATGATGTTGATGTTCAGTATGATTTACAGGAATTAGAAGCCGACTTTTTTAAAGCAGTAGAAGAATTAAAGAAACTGACTTTTATTGATAGCGAAGAATATTTATTCCAAGCTCAAAAAGCAGGCAAGAAAATATTAGCCGAAGGCGCACAAGGTTCTTTATTAGATATCGATTTTGGCACTTACCCTTTTGTAACCTCATCAAACACGACGGCTGCTGGAGCTTGTACAGGTTTAGGTATTGCACCCAACCAAATTGGCGAAGTAAAAGGTATTTTTAAAGCCTATACCACAAGAGTGGGTAGTGGCCCTTTCCCAACAGAATTATTCGATGAAGACGGCGCCACCATGGGAAGAGTGGGGAACGAATTTGGAGCTACCACAGGCAGAGCAAGACGTTGTGGTTGGTTGGATTTGGTTGCCTTAAAATATGCCGTTCAAATTAATGGAGTAACGGAATTAATGATGATGAAAGGCGATGTACTTAGCGGTTTTAAAAAACTAAAAGTATGTACTGCTTACCGCTATAAAGGAGAAAAAATAACTCATTTTCCATACAATATTGAAGCGCAAAGCGTAACCCCAATCTACACAGAAATGGATGGTTGGGCTGAAGATTTAACCAAAATGAGTAAAGCAAGCGACCTACCAAAAGCCCTAAATACCTATATAGATTTTCTAGAGAAAGAATTAGAGGTGCCTATTAAAATTGTTTCCGTCGGGCCCGATAGAACGCAGACTATATTGAGGTAGTGGTTTATATATTGAGGCTGTTAAGCATGTAGCAAAAACAAACGTCCTGGTATTTATTTTTCAGACATCATTAGTTAATTGTGAAACTTCAAATAAATTTTATAGGCTAACCCCTGTACGCTACTGTTGCTGTATCCGTTTTTAAATCAGCCACAACGAAGTACTACTGAAGAAATCTTTCATAGAACTAACCTTGGTTTTTTGTTTGCCTATTTGGATATTCGTCAAATACGATCGCTAGCGAGTAAAAAATAAGCCTATAATCATTTATTTAACTTAGTTGTCATCCCAATATTTATTCTTACTTTTTCTCCTAATTATTAATAGTAAACAAACAATTGACATTCATACAGAAATAATATTTAAATAAATTAAGTGTCGTAAAATAAAAAAACATGGGAAGTTTAACAGTGTCAAATAAAATATTGGCCAAGTACTTCGGATACCTGAAAAATTTGGATAACAATGCTAAAAAAATTTGATTATTAAATTAACTAATCAATTGAAGCCAAATCAAGTAAGCCATTTAATGTCGAATTGGTTTACGGAGCTTGGGAAGATGATAAAACGTAAGACGAAATAGTAAGGGAAATTAAATCTTCAAGAGTTGAAAAGCGAAATAATGAAGGTCTAGAAAGCAAATAATGAACTTGTAATTATAACTGAAAATGTTAAGGAATTTCAATGCTTTTCAAATATTGAAATAGTAAACTGGGTACAAAGATAATACAGCATTTGTTACACTAGAAGCTATAGAAAAATCATTATTTTATCTTCTAAGCCGCTTTTGATTAACATTTCTATAATTTAAATCATACTTGTACTAAAATTATCCCAATCCCCTTTTGACTGCTTGAAAATTAGTTACTTTTGACAAAAATTAAATTAGGTGCAAAAAACACTTCTTTTTTTATTATTATTAATTATGTCTGCTTTGGCTTCAGGTCAGGAAAAACCTGCCGAAGGCAAGCAAATAAATATTATTTACGGAGGTACTTTTAGTAAAGACGAAGCTAAAGCGCCTGGCGCTTCTATTTTCAGCAAAGATGATAGGCAAGTGCAATTTGAGCATCAAGGAGCTGATCTATGGTGCGATTATGCTATTTTTTATCAAAAAGAAAATCGCTTAAAAGCGGTGGGCAATATTCGCTTGCAACAAGGCGATTCTATACAAATGACCAGTGGAAAAATAGATTATGATGGCACCACTAAATTGGCAAAAGCATGGCAAAACGTTATTTTAGAACAGACACCTGGAATGAGGTTAGAAACGGACACACTGCGTTTTGATCGTGAAAAACAAGAAGCTTATTACAAGGATTTTGGTACTGTAATCGATTCTGTGAATACCCTTACTAGCCAAATTGGCAGGTATTATATGGAAACTAAAAAATATCAATTTTTAGAAAGCGTTCATATCGATAATCCTGAATATGTGTTAGACTCAAAACAACTCGATTATTATACTTCCTCAAAAAATGCTTACATGTATGGACCTTCTACCATTATTGGAGAAACCTATAAAATTTATTGTGAACGCGGATTTTATGACACTAAAATAGAAAGTGGTTACGGTATAAAAAATACACGAATTGATTATAACAATAGGATTATTGTTGGGGATAGTGTGTATTTTAATAAAGCCCTAGAATTTGCCTCAGCTACTAATAATATAAAAATTACAGATACTGTAAACAAGGGTATTTTAAAAGCGCATTATGCTGAAGTTTTTAAAGCTAAAGATTCTGTTTTTGCAACCATAAGGGCAGTCGCTATAAATCTTGTTGAAAAAGATTCACTCTACATGCACGGCGATACGCTAATGATTACTGGAATTCCTGACAAAAGAATGGTGCGCGCTTTTAGAAATGCGAAATTTTATAAGACAGATTTAAGCGGAAAAGCAGACTCTATTCATATAGATCAAGCGACAGGACTAACACAACTTATCGGAAAACGGATTCCTACCACAACAAAAGAGATAGATTGGCCTAAATTATATCCTATTATTTGGAGTGCCGATAACCAAATGACAGGTGATATTATTCATTTAATTTCAAATATTGAAACGGAAAAATTAGATTCGCTTAAAGTCATCAAAAACGCATTTGTAGTCTCACTCGATACCATTGGAAAAAAAGGATATAACCAAGCAAAGGGCATCTATTTATTCGGTAAATTTATAAAAAATGAGCTTAAAGAAGTCGATTTAATCAGCAATACAGAAGTAGTCTATTGGATGTACAATGACGACCAAGAATTAATCGGCATCAATAAAACAGTGTGCAGTAAAATCAACATTACGTTTGCAAATAACGATGTGGAAGACCTTACCTTTTTTGTAGAGCCCGATGGTACAATTTTCACAGAAGGTAATTTAGCAGCCGAACAACGGATTTTAAAAGGAATGGTCTGGCGTGGCGGTGAACGTATTTTAACTAAAGACGATATTTTTGACGAAGATGATAATAATTTAAAACTAGTGGTGATTCGTGGGATAAAAAATCCTATTGATATTGATGCAGAGGAGCAAGAACGGAGTAGAAATATGTCCGACCCCGTAAATCGAATTAAAAAAAATACGCCGGCACCAAATTTAACAAAACCCAAAGCGCCAAATCCATCTACTAAAATAGTGAAACAACAGCTCAATTAAAAACCTCTAATTAATTATTAATAAAATAAAAAAAAGGAATTAAATTATAATTCGTAACCTAACAGAAATAGTGTGAAGCAAGTCTATTTTTTCTTATCTCTTTTGTATTTTCTATCTACTTTTATCTATTTTTCAATATTATGAAAACCGACTTTTACAAACATCAAGCGCAAACCACACCCTACCCTTTGGCGATGGAAGTTTCGCATGCGAAAGGGAGTTATATTTATGATGCACAAGGCAATGCACATTTAGATTTTGTTGCAGGAGTTTCGGCTTGTAGTTTAGGCCATTGTCATCCAAAAGTTACTCAAGCCATAAAAAATCAGCTAGATAAGTATTCGCACGTTATGGTTTATGGAGAATATATTCAAGAGCCGGCCGTGGCTTATACCAAACTTTTAGCATCGCTTTTGCCAGAAAATTTAGAAACAACCTACCTTGTAAATTCGGGTACCGAAGCTATTGAAGGTGCTTTAAAATTAGCGAGGAGAGCTACAGGAAGAACAGAACTCATTGCCGCAAACCATGCCTACCATGGCAATACTATGGGGAGTTTAAGTGTCATGGGATACGAAGAACGCAAAGGTGTATTTAGGCCATTAGTCCCCGATGTCCGCTTTATCACTTTTAATAATGAAGAAGATATTTTAAAAATAACAGAAAAAACTGCTGGGGTACTATTAGAAACAATACAGGGCGGAGCCGGGTTTATTGAACCAAAAAACGGATATCTTTCTAAAGTGCGACAACGATGTGACGAAATGGGTGCATTATTAATTTTAGATGAAATTCAACCAGGATTTGGGCGAACTGGCAAGCTTTTTGCGTTCGAACACTATAATTGTGTTCCTGATATTTTAGTCATTGGCAAGGGAATGGCAGGCGGTATGCCTGCTGGGGCTTTTGTAGCTTCCCAAAAATTAATGCAAACCCTGCAAGACGGCCCAAAATTAGGTCACATTACTACTTTTGGAGGTCATCCTGTAATTGCTGCAGCGAGTTTAGCCACTTTAAAAGAAATTACAGAAACCAATTTAATAGAAGAAACCCTAGAAAAAGAAACTCTTTTTAGAACCTATTTAAAACATAAACACATCAAAGAAATTAGAGGTAAAGGCTTAATGCTAGCGCTTATGATGGAAAATAAAGAAATTACAAATTACGTAGTTTTAACAGCCGCTAAACAAAATTTAATTCTTTTTTGGTTGCTTTTTGAGCCCTTAGCAGTACGTATTTCACCTCCTTTAACCATTTCTAAGGAAGAAATTAAATTAGGTTGCGAGCAAATAATGACTATTTTAGACAAATTCACATACTAATTTGTTAACTAATTTGTTAATAATAAAACCAGTTCATTAATCTATCTACTACGTCAAAATAGTATTTTTAAAACAATTGAAAATTAAAGGCCTATGGCATTAGATGCAGAGGAAAGACCAAGCCAACCAATAACCAAATTCGAATCAATGCTCAAGACAGATGATGTCTATTTCTTTGATTCCGAAGATTTTGAAGATATTATACATCACTATTTAAATAATGGTAAAATCTCTCTGGCCAAAAAAGCTATAAAAATTGGTTTGCAACAACATCCTATTTCTATTGAGATTAAACTGTTACACGTTGAAGTACTAGTCTTTGAAAACAAAGTGGAAGTAGCAGAAAGATTATTAGATGAATTACAAATTCTGGATAATTTTAACGAAGAAATTTACATTCAAAGGGCTAATCTTTATTCAAAAAAAAATAATCATATTGCCGCTATTGAATATTTAGAAAAAGCTTTAGAACTTTCTGACGATGCCTTCGATATTTATTCCCTTTTAGGTATGGAATATTTGTTTCTGGATGATTTTGAAATGGCTAAGAAAAATTTTATAAAATGTGTAAGCTTAGACGATGAAGATTATACCTCGCTTTATAATGTAATTTATTGTTTTGAATTTTTAGAAGATTTTGATGGCGCTATTTACTATTTGAATGATTATTTAGAGGAAAACCCATATTGCGAAGTAGCTTGGCATCAACTAGGAAAGCAATATTTTTCTAAAAAAATGTTTAAAGAGGCCCTATCAGCTTACGATTTTGCCATTATTTCGGACGATACTTTTATAGGAGCTTATTTTGAAAAAGGAAAAGTACTTGAAAAATTAGGGAAATATAACGAAGCCATTGAAAACTATGAAGCTACCATTAGTTTAGATGATCCCACTTCGCATGCGTATTTAAGAATAGGCAAATGCCATGAAAAATTAGGAAATACAAATTTGGCAAAGCGTTATTTTTACCAAACCGTACACGAAGATCCGCTTTTAGATAAAGGCTGGCTTGCCATTACCGACTTCTATTACCGACTAAAAGACTATAAAAAGGCAGCTTACTATATTAATAAAGCAATTAATATAGATGGCGAAAATCCCATGTATTGGAAAAAAAGCGGCAAAATTAAAACAGCTTTAAAAAAGTTAGATGAAGCTGATTTTGCTTATAAACAGGCAGTTGATTTTGGGAATTATGATTTGGACACTTGGTTACATTGGGCGGCCGTCGTTCAAGAAAATAAAGATTTCCATTCGGCTATTGAAATATTAAAGCAAGGTAAAGAGTTTCATCCAGAGGAGGCTTCAATTTTATTTCAATTATCAGGCATTCATAGTTTGCTGCACAAAACAGAAAGAGCTAGAATATATTTAGCAGAAGCTATTATTTTAGATGCAGATGGGCTACCTGATTTTCAAGATGATTTTCCTGCTTTTTGTGCCACAGATTGGATGCAAAAAATCTTAAAAGAATATAAAAACACCTCTAAATAAAAAGTAATTTTCCATTTCTAGTATTAAGAAAAGTAATTTTGACCTCCCCAAGGGAAAGGTCTCAATAGCTTATTTGGGAAAGAATATCTATAAAAGCAATCAACTTAAATAACAAGTTATCCATAAATTAGAGAATTTTTTTAGATGGAAAATCGAAATTTTTTACAATATTTTTTTATTACGCTAAAAGGTCTTGCTATGGGGGCGGCAGATGTGGTCCCTGGTGTTTCCGGAGGTACCATTGCCTTTATCTCTGGTATTTACGAAGAGCTCATCACCTCTATTAATAACGTAAATATATCTTTGTTTAAAACCTTAAAAAAAAACGGATTTCAAGCTTTTTGGAAGCAGTTAAATGGCAACTTTTTAGTGGCCCTATTTACGGGAATATTTATTAGTGTTTTTTCACTTGCTAAAGGCATCAGCTGGTTGTTAGTGAATCAACCTATACTTTTATGGTCGTTCTTTTTTGGTTTGGTGGTGGCGAGTATCTTTTTTGTAGGTAAATCACTTGAAAGATGGAATATGATAGCTGTAATCATGTTTGTTTTAGGTGCAGCAATTGCCTATTATATTACCACCCTTCCGCCAGCGGAAAATACAGAAAGTCTCCCCTTTTTATTCTTCTCTGGAGCATTGGCGATTTGTGCGATGATTTTACCAGGAATTTCAGGTGCTTTTATTTTGGTGCTTTTAGGTTCTTATAAAGTTATTCTTGACGCGGTTCATGAAAAAGATTTTAAGATAGTTGCTACCGTGGGCTTAGGTGCTATTTTTGGGATTTTAAGTTTTGCTAAACTTTTAAAATGGATGTTTTCGCATTATAAAGACTTAACATTAGCTGTGCTTACGGGTTTTATTTTAGGCTCTTTAAATAAAATATGGCCGTGGAAAAAGGTATTAGAAACTAAAATTTTTGATGATAAAGTAATTATCATCCAAGACCAAAGCATTTCTCCTTTCGCTTTCGATGGCGATAATCAATTATTATTTGCGATTATGCTGGCATTAGTTGGTTTTTCTCTTATTTTTATCCTAGAAAAACTGGCTTCAAAAAAATTATAGTCCCTTTTTATGTATAAACCTCGAACATCCTCAGATAAGTTTTGGCTTGTTATCAAAGGCTTGTGCATGGGTGCAGCAAATAAAGTACCCGGTGTTTCTGGAGGTATAGTGGCATTTATTGGTGGTTTTTACGAAGAATTTATTTATTCGCTGCAGAAAGTAAATCTTAAAGCTTTTAAACTTATTTTCAATGGCCGGTTTAAAAGTTTCTACCGCTACATAAACGGACAGTTTTTAACCCTGCTTATTTTCGGTATGCTCATTAGTTATTTTAGCGTATCAAAAATTCTCGATTATTTTTTAGAAGAAAAAGAGCTCTTTGTTTGGTCAGCCTTTTTTGGGATGATATTAGGCTCTATTTATTATATTTCAAAAGATTTTGACTATTGGAACAAGAAAACATATATCGCCGGTTTTATTGGCTTGCTATTAGGAATTGCTATAAGTTTTTTAAACCCTGCAACAGAAAATACCAATTTAATTTTCATCTTCTTTTGCGGCATTATTAGTGTTTCGGGTATGACCTTACCTGGACTTTCTGGCTCTTTTATTTTAATACTTTTAGGAAATTATGTGTTACTTTTAGTAGATTCAGTCAATGCACTATACGATACTTTCGCCGAAGTTATTAAAGGTGATTTTACTTTTATTGACAACTCAAAGCGTTTAAATACCCTAACCATATTAGCCGTATTTACCGCTGGTTCTGCGGTTGGTTTGGTCACTTTATCGCACCTATTATCTTACTTATTAAAGCATTTTAAACATATTACAACGGCTTTGATTATAGGTTTTATTACAGGCTCTTTAGGCGTGGTTTGGCCATGGAAAAAAACAATTTTTAAAACGACTGCGGACGGTAGATTAATGTTAGACTCAAACAATAACGAAATAATAGTGAATTACGAAAGGTACTTGCCCAATTTTGCTAGTGCAGAAACGTGGTGGGCATTTTTCTTTGTAATTTTCGGAATTAGTATTCTTTTAGGTTTAGATTGGTATGGAAAAAACAGAAAGTAAGATTAGGTTTGGGTTGATTGGAAAAAATATTGACTATTCTTTTTCGAAAGTGTATTTTACCAAAAAATTTAAAGCGCTAAAATTGGATCATTACACTTACGAGAATTTTGATTTTCAAGAGATTAGCGAATTAGAAAATGTCTTAAAAAACAACCAAAATATAAAAGGTTTTAATGTAACCATTCCTTACAAAGAAGCTATTATTCCGTATGTATCAGCGATGGATGCTATCGCCAAAGAAATTGGTGCTATAAACACAATAAAAATCACTACAGAAGGTATTAAAGGCTACAATACAGACTATTACGGATTTCAAAAAGCGATTGAACCTTTATTAGAAAATCACCATACATTCGCATTGATTTTAGGCACTGGAGGCGCATCAAAAGCGGTTGCTTATGTATTTAAAATTTTAGGAATAAGCTACAAATTTGTATCCAGAAAAGCAGAAAATGATCAATTTAATTATTCCGATCTAAATCAAAAAATACTGGATAAATATACTATAATTGTCAATTGCACACCTTTAGGCACCTACCCAAATATGGAGCGTAAACCTGAAATTCCTTACCAATATATAAGCCCAAAACACCTACTCTTTGATTTGATTTACAATCCAGAAAAAACAACTTTCTTATTAGCTGGTGAAGCCCAAGGTGCACAAATAAAAAACGGAGAAACCATGCTAGAACAACAAGCAGAAAAAGCATGGGAAATTTGGAATGAATAATTGAATTTAGTTTCAGGTCTAAATAGCTTCAAGTTTAAAGTTATGTCCCTAATACTTTCACTTTTACATATTTTCTTTTACTAGTTTCTTTTCTTTTCTCCATTCTCTATTTTCTTTTCTCTCTTTTCTATTTTCATTATCGAAATCCATTTTGGCTTTTGATTCTCAAAAAACATCTTTTTAAAAGAAGTTTACGTTATTTTTTTGCTATTCTCAAGGTTGTTACTATCTTACCGTTGAAATAGGCGAACTGCCAAATACGTACAAAATGTTGGACGAGAAAGATGAGAAACTACAGCATAATAGTAGTGATGACCAAACTATAGCACCTAAAGACGATGCATTAGTGATTACTAAAAAGGTAGCAAAAAAATTAGAAGCTACTGAGAATGAAACGGATACTTCAAAAATAATCGAGGATGACAAGGCTTTAAAACCTAAAAATTCTAGCGATGAGGTCCTGAATGAAATAGACGATTCTAATGCCGAGGATGCAGAAGACACGGATAATTATCATCGCCATAGCATCCCTATTTTAGATTATCACGCCTTAACTATGGAGAATTTAGTGGGCGAATTGCAGCGTTTGGTAAAAAACGAGAAGGTGCAAGCTATAAAAAAGCATGTTGAAGGCATCAAATATGAGTTCGATTTAAAATTTCAAGACTTTATAGACCATAAAAAAGAAGAATTTGTTAGTAATGGGGGTAATGAAATAGATTTTAAATATAATTCTGTTACCAAAAGAGAATACAATGAGGTTTATACCGAATATCGAGATAAAAGAAACCAATATTACAAAAGTTTAGAAAAATCTCTGAAAGATAATCTTGCCAACCGACTTCAAATTATCGAAGAATTAAAAAGCTTAGTCAATGTCGAAGAAGACATAAATACTACCTATAAAAACTTTAAAGACCTTCAAGAAAGTTGGCGCCATGCGGGACCTATCCCAAGAAATAATTATAATGATGTATGGCGTACTTACCATCATCATATCGAAATATTTTACGATTTTCTTCACTTAAATAGAGAACTAAGAGATTTAGATTTTAAACGAAACCTAGAAGAAAAAGAAAAATTAGCAGACAGAGCTGAAGCCTTAGAAAAAGTAGAAGATTTAAATACTGCTTTTCAAGAACTACAAACGCTTCATAAAATCTGGAAAGAAGATATTGGCCCAGTCGATAAAGAACACAGAGATGTTGTTTGGGAACGTTTTAGCAATGCCACCAAAGCCTTACACAACCGGAGACAGGATTATTATGCTCAGGTAGAAAAATTATATGAGCACAATCTTGTTAAGAAAAAAGAACTTATTGAAGCTATAGAGGCTATTACGGTTAAAGTTGCCAATAACCACAAAAGTTTACAACAACAAATTACGGCAGTAGAAAAATTAAGAGACGAATTTTTTAATGCGGGGAAGGTCCCTCAAAAGGTAAATGAAAAAACCTGGGCAACATTCAAAACTAGTGTTCGCGAGTTTAACAAAAAAAAGAACGCTTTCTATAAAGACCAAAAGAAAGAGCAACAAGATAATTTGGATAAAAAAAGAGAGCTTTTGGCTTTGGTATTAAGTTTAAAGGAAAACGAAAATACACCAGCAGCGACTTCAGAAATGAAGCGAATCCAAAATGATTGGAAACAAATTGGTCATGTTCCAAGAAAGTATTCTGATAAAATCTGGAAACAGTTTAAAGATGCATGCAATCACTATTTTAACAAATTACATGCGGATAAAAATGAAGCTCAAAAAGATGAGCTGGAAAACTTTGACAAAAAGAATGCCTGTTTAGAAAGACTTCAGGCTTTTAAGATTTCAGGCGAAAGATCAAAAGATATAGAAGTTATTAAGGCATTTGTTAACGAATGGAAATTATACGGAAAAGTACCTTTCAATAAAAAAGGTGTCAATGTTAAGTTCAACAAAATCTTAGATGCCATATTTAAAAAATTAGATCTTGATAGAAAAGAAGGTGAATTATTAAAATACGGCAACAAAATTGAAGAACTTTCTAACGACGAGAATACAGAGCAAGCCTTACAGAGAGAACGCACCTTTATTCGTCGTAAGATAGATGAGTGTAAAAGTGAAGTCCGACAATTAGAAAATAACTTACAGTTTTTCTCTAACGCTTCGGAAGAAAGCCCTGTGGTAAAGGAGGTTGTTAAAAAAATTAACGGTCATAAAGAGGAGCTAGCGACTTGGAAAGCAAAACTTAAAAAATTAAATATTTTTAAACATCATCTTTCAAAAGAATCTGAAGAAAATGAGAACAAAACGGCTAATGAAATTATAGATAATTAGTATTTATTTTAAAAAAAATCTTACTAAATCTACCAATCTTAAACATATTTTTAAGTCTGGTAGATTTTTTTTGAAAAGAATCTTTAATATTTATGATAATAAATACATTAACAGTGAATTCCATTTTAATCAGTAATAGATTAATTAACAAAAAATTATATTCTATCTTCTTAAAAATCATTACCTTAATATTAAAAATCAAGATATTCAATCTTATTTCCATAACATGATACAAAAAAAAATAATTGCTTTAAAAAAGTCCTTAACCTCCGCAATTCTGGTTTTGCTCACGGTTGGGGTGTCACCAACACTTAATGCCAGAGTTCTTTTTCAAGACCAGTCGCCCACAAATGAAACCTTTACACAGTACAAGGGGAAAGTAATCGATGCCGAAACCAACAGGGAATTGGTTTTTGCTGCTATAGCTGTAGAAAATACAAATATTAGCACCGTTACCAATACGGAGGGAGAATTTACGCTGAAAGTACCCACAAGCCTTATAAAAGGAACTATAACAGTTAGTTTCTTAGGTTACAAAACCAAAGAAATAAATCTTATAGAATTGCAAGAATCCGTTAATAAAATCGCCTTGGAAACTTCTGTAGTTGCCTTATCAGAAATAAATATAGTGGTACCCAAAAATGCTGAAGAATTAGTAAGAGAAACCTTAAAAAATAAAGGTAATAATTATTTTGAAGACGCCACTTTAATGACAGCATTTTATAGAGAAACTATTAAAAAAAGGAAGAAAAACGTATCCTTATCAGAAGCGGTAGTCAACATTCACAAAGCGCCTTATTCATCAAATCAAGATGATACCGTAGAATTATACAAAGCGCGTAAGAGCACAGATTATGATAAATTAGATACCTTAGCTTTAAAATTAGAAGGAGGTCCATTTAATGCTTTATTTGTTGATATAATGAAATATCAAGGATATGTATTTACGGAGGAGACTTTGCCCTTGTACAACTATACTTTTGAACGATCTACAAGAATTAATGATAAATTAATTTACGTGATTAATTTTGCGCAAAAAGTAGAGCAACCAGATCAACTTTATAAAGGTCAATTATTTATTGATGCAGAAAATAAAATTTTAACTAGTGCTATTTATTCTTTAAATATTACAGACAAGTATGACGCCTCAAGAATGTTTGTGAAAAAGAAACCGGCTAGAGCTAATGTTTTTCCTACAGAAGTTGCCTATAGGGTTGACTATAGAGAAAAAAATAATAAATGGTATTATGGCTATAGCAACGTTTTGTTAGAATTTAAAATTGATTGGGATGATCGGCTATTCAATTCTGTTTATAGTATGACTTGCGAAATGGCGGTAACCGATTGGGAGAAAAACTTAGGTAACGCTTTAAAAAATAGACAAAAATTGCGTAAGAACATTATTTTAAGTGATGAAGTTATTGGTTTTGCCGATCCTGATTTTTGGGGAGAATACAATATTATAGAACCAGAAAAATCTATTGAATCTGCCATTAAAAAAATTCAAAAGCAACTTAAAAAGGATAAAATTGGTGGGACTGTAGCCTTGATTGATCCCAAACCTTGATACTACTGTTATCAACTTAGTAATTAAAAAGACTGCAACTTTGCAGTTTTTTTTGAATTAAAATGGATATTTAGGCTGATTTAGTGGTTTGTGCTTTTTTAAACTTTCATTTGAAATTAGACACCACTAATGGATACATCGCTTGGCTCATAATACTTCTAATCAGCACATTTCAATATAAAGTATGACTTTATTTTTTTGGTAAGAATGAATTATATTTTTGATGAAAATAGAAAACGACAGCTTTTTTTTACTGTCGTTTTAACTCCTTGAACAATTAATGTTCTGTAATTACCCATTCCCCTTTGGTTACTAAGGGTTCTGCTTGTTTAAACTTTAAAGTTTTGCTTTCGCCAGAGATAACATTTTTAATAGTTACTTTGTCATTTCGACCAATTTTTGGCGCTTCGCGTATAATGGTTTCAGTAACTTGCGGCCTATTGCTTTGATTTTGACCTATTGCTCTATGCTGAGCTGCTAATTCATCGCTATTTAAGGATTCTTCTTTGTTCAGGTTTAATTTTTCCTTAGGACGATTTATATTTCCTGCTTCTTGAATATTGGTATCATTTCCGTTAGGTATATCACCTTTATACAAGAACGAAACTACTTCTTTATTCACTTTTTCAATCATACCTCTGAAAAGCTCAAAAGCTTCAAATTTATAGATTAAAAGTGGATCTTTTTGCTCGTGTACTGCCAACTGTACAGATTGCTTTAATTCATCCATTTTCCTTAAATGTACTTTCCAAGCATCATCAACAATGGCTAAAGTGATGTTTTTTTCAAAATCGATAACCAATTGTTTGCCATCGCTCTCATAGGCTTCTTTTAAATCGGTAACAATATTAAAGGTTTTAATACCATCGGAAAAGGGAACAACAATACGTTCAAACTTATTCGATTCTTCTTCATAAACATTTTTAATAACCCTGTAAGCACTAGTGGCACTGAGATCCATTTTATCTAGGTAATGCTGATAGGCTTTTTTATATAATCCTGAAGCAATTTCTTGAGCTGTTTTTTTTGCAAATTCTTCTTCAGAAATAGGAGCCGTAATCGCAAAATATTTTATAAGTTCAAATTCGAAGTTTTTGTAATCGTTTGCATTTTTATTAGTATCAACAATGACTTCGCAAGTATCATAAATCATATTTGCGATGTCAACTTTTAGACGCTCTCCGTGCAGTGCATGGCGTCTTCTTTTGTAAACTACCTCCCGTTGCGCGTTCATCACATCATCATACTCTAACAAACGCTTACGAACGCCAAAGTTATTTTCTTCGACTTTTTTCTGAGCACGCTCGATAGACTTGGTCATCATAGAATGTTGAATTACTTCACCTTCTTCTAAGCCCATTCTGTCCATCATTTTAGCAACTCTATCGGAACCAAACAAACGCATTAGGTTGTCTTCTAAGGAAACATAAAACTGTGAGCTTCCTGTATCGCCCTGGCGACCAGACCTACCTCTTAACTGACGGTCAACCCTACGAGAATCGTGTCTTTCTGTTCCAACAATAGCCAATCCACCAACCTTTTTCACTTCGGCAGAAAGTTTAATATCAGTACCCCTACCCGCCATGTTTGTTGCAATAGTAACTATTCCCGATTTACCAGCTTCTTCCACAATATCTGCCTCTTTCTTGTGTAATTTGGCGTTCAATACATTGTGTGGCACTTTGCGGATGGTTAACATTCGCGATAAAAGTTCTGAAATTTCAACGGAGGTTGTACCAATTAAAACGGGTCTTCCTGCTTGAGAAAGTTTGGTAACTTCATCAATAATAGCATTATATTTTTCTCTTTTTGTCTTGTAAATTAAATCATTGCGATCTTCACGAACGATAGGTCTATTGGTGGGAATTTCCATGACATCGAGCTTATAGATTTCCCAAAATTCACCAGCTTCTGTAATCGCGGTACCAGTCATTCCTGCAAGTTTGCGGTACATTCTAAAATAGTTTTGCAAAGTAACGGTTGCAAAAGTTTGTGTAACGGCTTCGATTTTTACGTTTTCTTTAGCCTCAATAGCTTGGTGTAAGCCATCAGAATAACGGCGGCCGTCCATAATACGACCAGTTTGCTCATCCACAATCATCACCTTATTTTCCATCACCACATACTCCACATCTTTTTCAAATAAAGTATAGGCCTTTAATAATTGGTTTAAAGTATGAATACGTTCACTTTTAACCCCGAAATCTTGAAAAAGAACCTCTTTTAAGGCTGCTTCTTTCTCTATTTCAAGATTTTGCTTTTCGATTTTTGCAATTTCACCGCCAATATCTGGCATCACAAAAAATTCTCTATCATCTTCGCCAGAAATATGTTCTACGCCTTTCTCAGTAAGCTCTATCTGATTATTTTTTTCATCGATAACAAACCACAGTTCTTCATCGACCTTTGGCATTTCGCGGTTGTTATCTTGCATATAATAATTTTCAGTTTTTTGAAGCAATTGCTTTACGCCTTCTTCACTTAAAAATTTAATTAATGCTTTATTTTTTGGTAATCCGCGGTGTACACGTAGTAATTGAAACCCGCCTTCTTTACTTTCACCTGATGCAATTAATTTTCTGGCATCCGCCAATACACCTATTAAATACTGACGTTGTAGGCTCACCAAATCACTTACTTTTGGTTTTAGCTGATCAAATTCGTGAATATCACCTTTGGGCACTGGACCCGATATAATTAATGGAGTACGTGCATCATCCACCAAAACGGAATCCACCTCATCGACAATGGCATAATTATGTGGTCGTTGCACTAAATCACTAGGCGTGTGCGCCATGTTGTCTCTTAAATAATCAAAACCAAATTCGTTATTGGTACCATAAGTAATATCAGAGTTGTAAGCACTACGTCTGCCTTCTGAATTAGGTTGGTGGTTGTCAATACAATCTATCGTTAGGCCGTGAAATTGAAAAATAGGTGCCATCCAAGCACTATCGCGCTTCGCTAAGTAATCATTTACGGTAACTAAGTGCGTGCCATTTCCTGACAAAGCATTTAAATATAATGGAAGTGTTGCCACCAAGGTTTTACCTTCTCCAGTTTGCATTTCGGCAATTTTACCTTGATGTAATGCAATACCGCCAATTAATTGCACATCATAATGCACCATATCCCAAGTAACTTCTTTTCCGGCGGCGTTCCAAGAATTTTTCCAGATTGCTATATCGCCTTCTAAACTAACATAATCTTTAGTGCCTGATAATTCTCTATCAAATTCAGTAGCCGTCACCCTTAATGTTTCGTTATTTTTAAAACGCTTAGCAGTTTCTTTAACTACGGCAAAGGCTTCTGGAAGTATTATACTTAAAGCTTTTTCAGATGTTTTATATGCCTCTTCTTTAAGTTTATCAATTTCAATATAAATATCTTCGTTTTTATCTATGTCTTTTGAAATTTTAACTTTGGCTTGTAGTTCTTTTATTTTATCGTTGATGTCTTTGCAATCTTGCCTTATTTGTTCTTTAAAGGCAATCGTTTTATTTCTAATTTCATCTAAACTTAATTGTTCAAGTGCTTTCTCAAAAGAATGTATTTGATTTATTAATGGTTGTAATCCTTTAACATCTTTTTTTGCCTTGTCACCTACAAAAACTTTTAAAACTGAATTTAAAATACTCATACTCGTAAATTATTTATATAATAGCATGCCATAACTATACCAAACGGATCAAAGTTATAAAGCATGACAAAATTGTCTTTAATTAGTCTTCAGAGATTTCTCCCCAATTACACTTCAAAATTAAGTAAAAAAAAAGCCTCAGATGAGACTTTTTCAATGTAATTGCATTACTATTTTAATATTCGTCCTCATTCCAGAGGTAATCTTCTTCCGTAGGGTAGTCTGGCCAAATCTCTTCGATAGATTCGTAAATTTCTCCACCTTCTTCTTCCATGGATTGTAAATTTTCAACAACCTCTAATGGAGAACCAGTTCTAATAGCATAATCTATCAATTCGTCTTTGGAAGCTGGCCACGGGGCATCACTTAAATATGACGCTAATTCTAAAGTCCAATACATGTTAGTAGTTTAATTTTTTTATTTTTGCAAAAATAAATTTTTAATTGATATATACAAGTTTATTTGGATATATTATTTTGTTATATTTTTTATCATGCGCTAAAAATTTGAAATAAGTATTTTACAAATAAAAACTTCTTCACATCGACAGTCCTCAAGGCCTATCAAAAAAGTAATTAGAATCTTTAACGCTGCCCTACAAAAATCCAAACCTAACTGAAGACGGACTAGTCCTAACTCTTTTGTCTTGGTTCTAGTCTCTTGTTCTTATGTTACATGATTATCTGAACACTAATTCAGAAGCAGACCCTCTAAGAATTCGATTTATTAAAATTTTTCAGGAATCCATTTTACCTCTTCTGCATTCAATTCCATAGCTAATTTTCGTGATAAAACGAACAAATAGTCCGAAAGACGGTTAATATATGACAATACATTTTCCTCAAAAGGCTCTAATTCATTTAAATGAGATGCCAATCTTTCTGCCCGCCGGCATACTGTTCTGGCAAGATGACAGTATGACACTGTTGTATGTCCACCAGGTAAAACAAAATGCGTCATCGGAGGTAATTGAGCATCCATAGCATCCATTTCGTTTTCTAATAGTTCAATGTCAATATCTCTAATTTTAGTGATATTTAAGCGTTCTTTTCCATTTTTTAAAACGGCTTTTTCAGGATCGGTAGCTAAGACAGCTCCAATAATAAATAATTTGTTTTGGATATTAATTAAGATATTTTTTGATTCTTGTTTTATATTTTGATCTCGAATTAAGCCAATCCATGAGTTTAGTTCATCAATAGTCCCGTAGCTTTCTATTCTAATATGATGTTTGGCAACTCTTGTGCCACCAAATAATGCCGTAGTACCGTTATCGCCTGTTTTTGTATATATTTTCATTTTCTATTGCCCTTCATTTTTATCAGGTCAAAATTAAGAAATTTAAAACATCTAAAAAGAATAATTCAGAGAAATGAAAATGAGTTTTGATTAGATTACAAGGTACCAACCCAACTATTTTTACATTCTGTCTTTTTTGAATAATACCATCAATAATATCATGCTATATACACCGCTTGCTCGCGTTATCTTTTAATTTTCAATTCATAGCATGCCAACCAAAGCTATAACTCGCCGAAAATTCGCAAATATTGCCCATACCTAGCTGATCGTATTCTGAAAGCAAAATTTTGATGTGTCAATTTTCATGTTTATAATGTTTAATGGTTTTTTTCGTCAGGTTTATTTTATTTTTTAAGGAAACTCTATGGTTGTTAAAATAAAAGTTAATTGCCAAAAGTAAACTCAAGGTCAGCGTAATATAAAGTTTACTGCTTGGAATATTAAATTAGGTTTCATACCAAGACATGGCAATTAAAAATTTTTATTGCTTTCATAATTTCTTATATTTTAAAGGTTATTAGACCTCCAAATAATTGTTAAGAAAGTATTATTCTCTTATAAATCTTGTCTAAGGCGTAATTTTTGTTGTTAATTACGCGATAATAAGCTTACAAAGAAATATTACTATTCTTTTATCCGATGTGTAAGCTATTTTTTGAAACAAGAGAAAATGAGGAGCATGGAAAGAAAGTTATTCTTTATTTCTATTCATAAATTTGCGATCTCTCCTGCTTTTTGTTCTTTTTTTATTGATAAAAAGATTCACTAAAAAAATTACAACTAAAACCGCTAATAGCATATATAAGCTATACTTTATCATCCTTTTTTTTATAAAAATAACATTTTAAGTGCGAATTTTAAAATCTTCTTTTACCTGCTCTTTTCTAAAAAACAAGATTCCACCATAAAAAAAGTTGATACTCACCCTAATTTTATCAGATACAATTAAAGATTCCCATGCTTTTTTATCCTTAAAAATACCGTCTATAAAAACTATACTATCATTTTGAAATTGAGCTTGTTGCATTAATTTTGATAGCCGTTCTTCTTTTAAACATGAGATGTACCAAAAGTTGTTTGACCTGCTATCTAATTTTATATGTGGAAAGCTATGTGAAATTTGAAGCCTAACTTTTTGGTCAACATCAGAAATATTTACATTTTTTATATTGAAATATTCCAAAGATTTTAAAAATAGATTTAGTGATGTTTGTTTGCTATATCCCTTTTTATTATAAACACATTTGGTCACAAAAGCATACACAAAAGGGGAATGCACCCCATGTTGATTGGTAGCGGATAAAAGGAATTTTATGTAACTAAAAAAGTAAGACATTTATTTATAAATCAGATTAAAATGCCTGTTTTGCTTTCATTTTCAGCTTAAAAATAGGCTGTGCTTTTATAACCTGCTACTATCATTTTTTAAACTTGAAGCCTTAAACTTAAAACTACCTAACAACAAAGCAAAGTTTATCCAAGTTTATTCTATCAAAGCAGACAACGCAAACCAACGCTCTGTTCTAGCTTCAATAGTAGCTTCAATTTCCTTCAATTCCACAGAAAGCTGGTCTATTTGTGCCCCTGTTAATGAGGCATCTGCAAATTTATGTTGGGTTACTTCCTTTTTTGCTTCTAATTTTTTTATTTCTTTTTCAAGATTGGTGTATTCTTTTTGGTCGTTAAAAGAAAGCTTTTTCTTTTCTTCTTTCTTCCACGAATTTTTATCTGAATTGGACCCATTTAAAGGTTCTACTTCTTTTTTTGAATTCCTATTTTCCATAACCACACTATCTTCATACGACCTAAAATCTGAATAGTTACCTGGAAAATCGTCAACAATGGCATCGCCTCTAAACACAAAAAGGTGATCTACAATTTTATCCATAAAATAACGATCGTGAGATACCACCAACAAACAACCGGGAAAATCCAACAAGAAACTCTCCAAAACATTTAAGGTTACAATATCTAAATCATTGGTAGGTTCATCGAGAATTAAAAAATTAGGATTCTGGATTAAGATGGTGCACAAATACAAACGCTTTCGCTCGCCACCACTTAGTTTATCCACAAAATCATACTGTTTTTTACGATCGAACAAAAACCGTTCTAAAAGTTGTTGCGCAGATATTTGTCGGCCTTTCATCAAAGGAATATAATCGCCAAATTCGCGGATTACATCAATCACTTTTTGCCCTTCTTTTATGTTGATGCCTTTTTGGGTGTAATAACCAAATTTTATGGTTTCACCCACCACAACTTTTCCGCTATCGGGCTCATCGTTACCACTTAAAATATTTAAAAAAGTGGACTTTCCAGAGCCATTTTTTCCAATAATCCCTAAGCGTTCGCCTCTAAGAAAGTTATATTCGAACTTATCTAAAATTAGCTTACCAGGGTAGGATTTTGATATTTTATGAAGCTCAAGAATTTTACTTCCCATGCGCTCCATATTAATTTCTAACTCCACTTCATTGTCATTTCTACGTTTGCTGGCTCGCTCTTTTATTTCGTAAAAATCATCTATCCTTGATTTAGACTTTGTGGTACGCGCTTTTGGCTGGCGACGCATCCAATCGAGTTCTTTTTTAAACAATAGCTTAGATTTGTGTTGCTCTGTTGCTTCTTGTTCTATGCGGTTTTCTTTTTTCTCTAAATAGTAAGAGTAATTGCCTTTGTAACTGTACAAAACGCCATCTTCTAACTCCATTATTTCGTTGCAAACACGTTCTAAAAAGTAACGATCGTGCGTTACCATGAAAAGTGTCATATTTTCCTTGGCAAAATACTGCTCTAACCATTCAATCATTTCTAGATCTAAATGGTTGGTAGGCTCATCTAAAACCAATAAATCGGGCTTATTGATCAAGGCATTGGCTAATGCCAAACGCTTTTTTTGTCCACCAGATAAAATTTCAACTTTTAAATGAAGGTCGTTTAAATTTAATTTAGATAGAATTTGCTTGTATTGGGTTTCAAAATCCCAAGCTTGGTAACGTTCCATACCTTCAAAAGCCGCTTGATACGCATCGGCATCATCAGGGTTTTCTAAGGCTTTTTCATACGCTCTTATCACTTGTAAAACCTCATTATCTGATGCGAAAATAGTTTCTTCAATCGTTAAATTAGGGTCTAAAACAGGGTCTTGGTCTAAAAACGAAACCCTAATTCCTTTTCTAAAATTAACTTGACCTTCATCTGGAGTATCTAACCCAGAAAGTATATTTAAGATAGACGTTTTGCCAGTGCCGTTTTTTGCAATTAAGGCTATTTTTTGATCTTTATTGATGCCAAAGGAAAGCTCTGAAAACAACACATTTTCACCATAAGCCTTGGCTATATTTTCTACTGAGAGTAGGTTCATTTGAAAAATTGAAAATTAAACTGAAAAATTGATTTTTTTTTATGGCTGCAAAGTTAGTGAAGTCTGTCAGACCTTTGACTATAAATTAAAAATAGATATCTAACGCCCAAAGGCGCAATAATGAGCAGTATTAAAGGCGAAAAAATCTGAATTTTAAGTACCCAAATCAGTAGACTAAAAACTAAAAATACTAGAAGTGCCGTAATATAAGTACTCAACCATTTTGGAATGGCAGTTTTTTTGAGGAAAACAAAAGCCACAAAAGCATTCAATGGAAAAGTCCATAAAAAATTATAATTATTGGCGGTTGCTTTGTGGTCTGTGCCCAACCAAAGAAAAACAATAAGCAAGCCCGCTAATCCTGTGGCAAAAAACAGCAAAAAATCTAACCAAGCGGATCTGGTTTGGCTTTTATAATCTTTATAGGTGATCAATAGGATAATAATACCCATTAAGCTCAACCAAAAAATAGGCGAAAGCAAAAAATTTGAAGCAGCTGCCGCTGGTTTTACGTCGAGCAATAAGGTGTCTTTGCTTACAAATTTCGCCCCGTTTAAACTTGTGTTTTGCAATTGATCATAGACATAAATCGGCAAAAAAAGATGTTCGTAAGGCGTTGCTTTTCTGTCAATAACCGAACCTAAAGCTAGGTCTATCCCAAAATTAGACCAAGAATTTACTTCTAAATTTTGATGAATTAATTGCCTAAAAGTAAAAGCATTATCTAAATGTGCGTAATCAAATACCAAATCTTCTTTTAAAACCGATACTAAGGCATCAGGTATTCTGGTCGAGCAGTTATCAAAAAGAAAATCGTACTTATAAAATCTATTTTCGGGGAGGTAATTGTTTTCTAAGAACTTTAGCAATTGGTTTTTCTGTGCTGTAGAAAGGTTTAATTGCTGTTCCCTAACCCACCTATTTTCGAGTTCATAACCGTATAAAAAGCCAGAAAAACACTCTCTTACCAAACTATACAACAATTTACCACGCGTAAATTTTACGTAAAAGTTAGGCGTATTAAAATCAAAATACCCGTAATTATAAACTATATCAATTCCCAAAACAGGATCCTGAACTCGGATTGCACTATGTCCAAATTTTGAATACAATTCGTCTGCTGTGCCCACGGTAAGCACGCTAATAGTTGATGATGAAGACAATTCTGGTTGCGAAAAACCACAAATTGAAAACAAGATAGCGAGTAAAAATAATGTTTTTTTAAAGCACATTTTTTTTAGTAATAACAGAAAGGCAAATATGCAAAGAATTTTTTTTGATTGCAGACTTAATGAATTATTTGAATGAAAATTATCTTATTTTTACAAAAATAGTAAGAAAAATGAAAAAGCATATTCCTAACCTGATCACTTTATTAAATTTATTTTGTGGATGTATCGCTATTGTATTTGCTGTTCACGATAGGTTTGAAATGGTAGCACTTTTTGTTTTTTTAGGCATTATTTTCGATTTTTTTGATGGTCTTGCGGCCCGTATATTAAATGTGAAAAGTGATATAGGTTTACAGTTAGATTCTCTTGCTGATATGGTTACCAGTGGTGTTGTACCAGGTTTGGTGATGTTTAAATTGTTAGAAATGTCCTTATCCAACGGTTGGGATACTGGTAGTTTGGTGTCAAAAGGTTTAGAAATATCTACTTTATGGCCACTTTTAGGCTTTATCATCACTTTAGCTTCTGCCTACCGACTGGCAAAATTTAATATCGATGAAGATCAAACAGACTCCTTTATTGGTTTGCCAACACCAGCAAATGCCTTATTGATTGTTTCTTTACCTTTAATTTTGTTGTTTCACAATAATGAGATTTTAAACGAAATTATCTTAAATAAATGGTTTTTAATTGGACTCACCTTTGTAAGTGCTTTTTTATTGAATGCCAAACTGCCGCTTTTTGCCTTAAAATTTAAAAATTGGAGTTTTAAAGACAATGCCATTCGCTATATATTTCTATTTATGAGCATTATTCTATTAGCGACTTTAAAGTATTTGGCAGTGCCAGCGATTATAGTTTTATATATTCTTTTGTCGCTGGGTGCTACTATTCAGGATAAGAAGGTAGCAT
>Ga0105052_10001831_pt1:17500-27137 | contig 27137 bp, 19 predicted proteins | sample FRY03_FD_78094 | JGI IMG/M metagenome (GOLD analysis project Ga0105052, IMG submission 78094) | Freshwater microbial communities from Lake Fryxell liftoff mats and glacier meltwater in Antarctica - FRY-03 | ecosystem: Environmental > Aquatic > Freshwater > Ice > Glacier meltwater ... | reverse complement strand
GCTTCGGTGCCTAGCTGTTCTGCCTATGAGGCTTGATTTCGTGATGGGGGCGGACGCCACAACCCCGCGGTTGTGGCGTCCGCCCAACCCCGCGGATGTGGCGTCCGCCCCCATCACGAAATCAAGCCTCATAGGCAGAACAGCTAGGCACCGAAGCCAGGAAGCAGACCAAGCCCGACCAGCGGGCTCGCAGGGAGGCCCGCCACGACCCGCGGCGCGTTGAACCCGCCCGGCGCCACATCGTTTGGCCCATCCGCATAGAACAGCGCAGCAAGCTCCTGAATCTGGCGGCGCCCCGTGCCGAGCTCGAACTGCCCTCCACCGTACATCTGCATCCCGCGGGCCTCGCAGTGCTCGATCGCCAGCAAGAGGCGTTCGACCGTGCCAAACCGCGACGGCTTGATGTTCATGCATCCGGTCTGCGGCAACGCAAGCATGTCATCAACCGAATGGATGGGCGAGTCAAACGCCACCCGCTCTGCCTCGCTCCCGATCAACGCCCAGGTGGTCGCATCCGTCGCCGGATCCTCAATGATCACATCCGGGAGCAGTCGCGCAACGCGCTCGAGGAGCGCACTGTCGCCATACGCCTGACCAAAGTCCTCCTCATAATGTGCCTTGAAATCAACAACCCGCACACGATCAAGCGCCGCGAGTGCCTCGACGCGCGCCTCATCCCAATCGTCGCGAATGTCGAGCTTGAACTCCAGCTCGGGATACTCGACCAACCACGCCTCAGGGCCGAGGCCGGACGACAGGCAGAAACGTACGGGCTCTGGTGTACGGCCAATCAGCTGGCCTAGCGTCGTGCCAGCCTGGCGCAATGCCAAGTCGAGCAGCGCCGACTCGTATGCCCAGCGTCGATAGTCACGGACAGCCGGAGCTGCAGGCTCCATGGGAGTCACGGCCATCGAGTCGAGCAGCACGCTCCACGCACCCAACGTGTGCCTGCCCTCCAACACCAGCCGCGCCATCGTGCGGTGTGCCTCCTGATCATCATCGGAGTACGCGACGTCCTCGCCGCGGCCGGTGTGCCCACCACCTGAGAGAGCGACCGTCGTCGTCAGGCGGGTGAAGTGTGGCGTCACAAACCCTAAGGGCTCGAGCGAGTGCGACTCGACCTGGACAGGCAGTTCGGCAATGCGCTCGTAGAGGCTCATGCGGGACATGATACGGCTCAATAAGAGGCTACTAGGACACTCCTAGACGCAGACTCCTCGGGTTGGATTCGAACCAACAACCCTCCGATTAACAGTCGGATGCTCTGCCGTTGAGCTACCGAGGATCAACGCCGCGCAGTATAACCGCGGCAGGCTGGCAGCCGTGCCTATTCCTGCGGTAACCGCTAGTCGCTCAGTACAGAACTGCGGAGCTCGGTGCTCGATTCCCGCGTCGTGCTCATGACACCCGCCGCTCGAGCGCGCGCACGGTGGCGACCACGACGTCCAGCGTCGCAAGGGCACCATCGGACGGACCCTTCTCGAAGTCGGCACCGGTGGTCGCCATGGTGTTGGTCACGTGGGCGAGACACACCACGGTGCGCCGACGCGCCTCCGCGTAGGCGTAGAGCCCAGCGGCCTCCATCTCGACGAGATGGCATCCCGCGTCTCGCGCTTCGAAGATCGCCGACATCGTCTCCCGAAACGGCGCGTCCGTCGTCCATGCGGCACCGATCACGACGGGTTCGTCAAGATCCTCATAGACGCCAACCAGCGCGGCAGCCGTGCCCGAATCGAGGTGGCTCCAGTCGGAGGGCGGCAGGTAATGCAGACTGGTGCCCTCGTCGCGCCAGGCTCGCTCGATCAGCACATGGTACGGCGGCTCGCCGAGGCCGACGAGCTGTCCAGACGACGTGACGCTGATCACAACGTCGCAGCCAGAGACCGCCAGCTGCTCGGCGACGAGGACGGCGAACGGAGCGCCGACCGCACAGCCGACGACTCCCAGCGCTATGCCCCGGTGGTCAGTAGTCCATAGCTCAGTGTGGTAGCAAGCCCAGCCAGCGTGGCGCGCGCTGGTGCCGGTGCGCCGGAGGTGCCGCACCACGTCGCCGTCGGGATCGAGCAGGCAGACGCGCGGCACCGGATCGTCGGTTCGCCCGCGCTGCCGCCGACCCTCGCGCACGAGGTTGGCGGGCTCAAAGACCGATGGCTCAGCGAGCGCCTTCGGACGGCTAATCGGCGACAGGAGATCAGCCATCAACAACTCGCCCCGGACGCATGAGGCGATGATACGCGACCGCCTCGCGCCGCAGTGATGGCTGACGTAACCGCCCTCGGTTTTGTTCCGCTGCTTTTGAGAGGATGGAGCCGTGCCTATTGACGCGGTGACCGCTAGTCGCTCAGTGCAGAACTGCGGAGTTCGGCGCGCAGCGACTCGACCTCGCGTTGAAGTTGAGCCAAACGGCGAAGCTCGTCCGGGCTGGCCTCACTCGCCTCAACTCGGACACGCAAGGGTGCAATCTCGTCCGCAGCGGCTCGCAGTTGGATCTGCAACATCAATTCCTGGAGCGCCACGCGAGCCGCATCTGCATCGACCATCTCGCCACTCGCCGGATCGAAACGCGCAGCGATCGCGTACAGCTCGGCGACCACCTCTTCGGAGCCAGCCGGAGCCTCAAGCTGATCGCCAGCTACACGCGCACGCAGCCATGGCACGAGCGTCAGATGGACGGGTTCGACCAGCGCATCGGCCGTCAGATCCAATGCGGTCGGCGCCTCGGCGGGCAGCGCCAGGCAGGCGGCGAGGAACTCTCGCTCAACCCTCGTGCGTTGATCAAGTCGGCGGCGTGCACGATCAATCGCCCCATCCTGCGCGACCGGCACGCCGATGCGCGCGCCGCGCGTCAAGCGCGCCTCGAGCTCTGCATCGAGACGCAGGACATCAGCTACACGCCGCACCTGCTTGGCGCGATCTGGTGTTGGAGTCGCACTTGAAAGGATGCTGCGCAGCTGTGCATAGACGGCGTCGACGCCATCTTCTTCGCGCCGATCCAACGCGCGTCCAACGAGGAAAGCGAGGACGCTGATACTGGCGGCGAAGGCGGCGTCGACGGCATCCTTGCCGCCCGCCGCAATCTCGGCTGGGTCCTGCCCTTTCGGCAGCGGCACGATGCGTACATCAAAACCCTTCTGCTCTGCCAGGCGCATGCCACGCAGTGCCGCATCCTGCCCAGCCTGATCCGCGTCGAATGCCAACACGAGGCTTGCGGCGAGTCGCCGTAGCTCGACCAGTTGCTCGTCGGTCAGGCTCGTCCCCATCGAAGCCACCGCCTCCTGCACACCAACCTCGTGCAGGGCGATCACGTCGGTGTACCCCTCAACGATGACCGCGCGCCCCGCCTTGGCAATCGGGCCGCGCGCATGATGGAGGCCGTAGAGCAGTTTGCCCTTGTGAAAGTACGGTCCCTCGGGCGAATTGATGTACTTCGGGCCCTCGGCACCAGGCATCACACGCCCCGCGAAACCACGCACGCGCCCACGTCCGTCGAACAGTGGAAACACAATGCGGCCGCGCAGACGATCAATTGGTCCTTTGCGTCCCTCGCTGGCCACGCCGGCTGCGATCAACTCCTCGGCCGTGTAGCCCTTCTTGAGCGCACCACTAACAACGCGATCCCATGCGTCGGGGGCGAAGCCGAGACGCCAATGGGCGATCAGTTCGGGCCCGAGCTTACGCTCGGCAAGGTACGCACGCGCCGCCTCGGCCTCTGGACTGTCTTTGAGGACGCGTTCGTAGTACGTACAGGTCTCTTCGAGTACACGCTCGATGCGCTTCTCACGATCGAGATCCTGTGCCTCCTTCGCCGACAGTTCCTCGTACTCGATCTGGACGCCATATCGCTCGGCGAGGCGCTCGACGGCCTCAGGAAAGTCGCAGGCCTCGAGTTCCATTACGAACTTGAAGACGTCGCCGCTGACGCCACAGCCAAAACAGTGGTAGAGCTTCTGCGCGGGTTCGATCGAAAAACTCGCGGTCTTCTCGTCGTGGAACGGACAGCGCGCCATCGCCCGCGGCCCCACTTGTCGCACCTGCCCCGTGCGCGCGGCGACCAACTCCACCAGATCGGCGCGCTCGCGCACCCGTTCGACCGTGGCGCGATTGATCCGGCCCGTCGCCATCTCTTAGAAGCGCCAGGCGTCCGGCTCAAAACGTGACCGATAGGCGCGCAGCGCATAACGGTCCGTCATCCCCGCGACGTAGTCGAGCACACGGGTCTCAAACACGTCCTCAGAAATCGGCACCTCCTCCGAGTGTTCCAAGAACCAGACAAACAGCGACTGCACGACGTTTCGGATGCGACCGCGCTCCGTCTCGGTGGTTGGCCGCAGATAGACCTCGTCAAACATGAACGAGCGCAGTTCGAGCAGAGCCTCGGCGTACGGGGCAGTCTGTTCGATGTCCTCAACAACCGCCGACCGCTCGACTAAGTCATGCACCAGCGCATCGATGCGGCGCGCAGCAGAGCTGCCGAGCAACTCGACGGCGGCGGGTGGTAGGCGCGCAGGATCGAGCACCCCGGCGCGCACCGCATCGTCAATATCGTGATTGATGTAGCCAAAACGATCGACAAGCTTGACGATGCGTGCCTCGGCTGTGCGCGGCGCCGTCGGCCCCGTGTGGTTGAGGATGCCATCGCGCACCTCGTCGGTCAGGTTGAGCCCCCGCCCACCACGCTCGAGGTGCTCGACGATCCGAAGCGAGTGCTCGTTGTGGTGAAACCGGCGTCCCGTGCGCTCCTCGAGGACGTCCGAGAGCGCCTCTTCGCCCGTGTGTCCAAACGGCGGGTGGCCGAGATCGTGCCCCAGAGCAATCGCCTCGGTCAGATCCTCGTTGAGCCCAAGCGCCCGCGCGACAGCACGCGCAATGCCCGTCACCTCAAGGGTGTGGGTGAGGCGCGTGCGAAAGTGATCGCCCTCTGGGGCGATAAAGACCTGCGTTTTGTGCTTGAGACGCCGAAACGCCTTCGAATGCACGATGCGATCGCGATCACGCTGAAACGGCGTGCGCAGCAGGCACACCTCTTCGTCATGCATCCGTCCGCGCGAATCGGCAGACCGTGTCGCCCAGGCCACGAGCCGCGCGTCCTCCGCCTGCTCCATACGTTGCGCAAAGCCCTGCGCTACCGGTCCTGCGGTGACCTCATCGCGATTGACGGGTGGCGTACTCACAGCGACAGCGTAGTTCACACCTCGCAGTCGGGCGCGACCGCTAAATGATTACGGGGACGGTGCCACCATCGACGCCCCAGGCAGCACCCGTCACGTACGAGGCCCGCGCGGAACACAACACCGCGATGATGTCGGCGATCTCCTCCGGTTCGGCCATGCGTCCAAGCGGACGACCAGCAGCGGCCTTGGCGAGCGCGTCTTCGCGCGTGCCGTCGCCCTTGGTCTGGTCGGCCAGGCCGCCGGCGGCAAGCCAGGTTGGCGTGTGCGTCGGCCCGGGACAGATCGAGTTGACGAGCACCCCATTCTTGGCCTCGATGTCGGAGACCAGCTTGGCGTACGACAGCAGCGCGGACTTCATCACGCTGTAATCGGGCATGCCACTCGACGGACGCTTGCCGGCCGTCGACGAGACCAGCACGATGCGAGCCTGGTCGCTCTGCCGCAGGTGCGGTAGGGCAGCCCGTACGGCGCGCACGTGGCTCATTAGGTTCAGCTGAAACGACTCCTCCCACTGCGCATCCGTGACGTCGTCCAGCTTGCGTGCCTTCGCGAACCCGACGTTCGCGACGAGCACGTCGAGGCCACCAAAACGGGCGACAGCCTTCGAGACCGCCCACTCCGGGCCACCCGGCAGGGCTAAGTCGCAGACGATGCCAAAGGGATCAGGCGCGCCGTGCGCCTCGAGTGCAGCAACCGTCTCGTCGAGTGCCTCCTGATTACGCGCTGCGACGGCGACGCGCGCACCCTCGCGCGCCAGCACTTCGGCCGTCGCCCGGCCAATCCCCGTGCTGCCTCCCGTAATCAATACGGCACGCCCTGTGATTCCCAAATCCATCCGCACAGGATACCGCGTCGTCGGGGAATACTGCGCCTATCCTGTGTCCATGCCACGCGTGATCCTCATTCGACACGGCGAGACGGATTCGAGTCGCGACGGACGCTGGCAGGGGTGGAGTGACGTTCCGCTCAACGAGACGGGTCAGCGTCAAGCCCGCGAGCTCGTCGCGCCATTAACGGCTCAAGAACCAACACACCTAGTTGTCTCGGACCTCGTTCGCACACAACAGACGATCCAACCATTGGCCGACGAGCTCGGCCTGATACCGATCATTGATGCGGATCTAAAAGAGATCGATGTCGGCTCCTGGGCTGGCCTCTCCCACGACGAAGCCGTTCTCCAAGATCCCAATGGTGCGGCACGACACGATGCGGGCGGGACGGGCTGGACGGATGGCGAGACGTACGCGGAGATCGCCATACGCGGTGAACGGGCGCTGCTACGGCACACCGCCGGACTATTCGAGTCGGATCTTCTGGTCGTGATCTCGCATGGTGGGCTGATTGGGGCACTTGCCGGGCGCCTGCTTGGACTGACACCCGAAGATCAACGTCAGCGTCTGGGCCGCGTCAGCCACTGTCACGCAACCTATCTGCGTTGCACCAACGTGGCAGATGCTCCGCAATGGCGCCTGTTGGCCTATAACGCGCCGCTGCTCGCCGACGCCGGACCACCCGTCGAGTTGATGATTTCGTGATGGGGTCAGGCCCTATCGCGAAATCCCTCCGAACCTGAGACCCAACTCGAACTGACTAAAGATTTCGTGATAGGGCCTGGCCCCATCACGAAATCGACTGTGCGGCGGATTACCACGACCCGCCTGCCACCCGTTACCATAGTGCGAATGCGCATTCGCCTAACAGCCATCGCGCCTATGGCTGCCCTGCTTGCCGTCCTCTGCTTCGCCGGTGCTGCGGAGGCTCGTAGCCACGCGGCCTGGGCCGACCACACAGCCTTCGATGCGACACTGATTGGCCCGGTTGCACCGCACACACGCACCACGCTCTACCTCGATCTCAATACGCGTTCGAAGGCCCTCGACTACTACCTGCGTCGCATCCACAGTCGCAACTACATCGGGGTTCGCCTCACGCCGCGCGAAGTCGAGCAACGCTTCGGTGCCACACCCAGAGACATTGCGGCCGTCAAGGCCTGGGCGGCCACGCATGGTCTATCCACTCGAGTTGGTCGCACACGCACCCACATTCGGGTGCGTGGCACCACGCAGACAATCACTCGACTCTTCCGACTCGGTTCGGTTGGACGCTATACAACTCGGTGGGGCTACCGGTATCGCGCAGCAACGAAAGCCCCCACCGTTCCAACGGCGCTTCGAGGCACCGTTGCGTACGTATTCGGACTCGACCACGTGATTACACCACCACGAAAAGCCATCGGCACTCCGATCGCGACACCGGCCGTCGAGTCAACCCCTGTGCCGGTCCGTTCCACCCCACAAGCGTCCGTACCAGCCACGAGCAACACGTTGACGCCACCAAGTGACGTCTGGGGTGTCTACGGCGATTCCAGCATCACAGCCCAGTGGGAACCGGTCTCGGCAGGCACCTTTACCGCCGTCGCAACACCAGGTGGTGCGTCCTGCCGCGCCCCTGCCGACACGATTCAGTGTCAGATAACCGGACTCACCAATGGCACGGCGTACACCATCGTCGTAACGGTCACCGCGCCCCTCAAGACCAGTGGCGTATCAGCACCCTCAACCCCAATCACCCCGAGTGCGCCGTGGCCCGCAACGTGTGCCAGCCTGAACTCTGGCAGCGGCGTGCCAACACCCCATGGCATCGCCACGCAGTACGGCTTTGCCGGGCTCGCTCAGAGCGCCAATACCGCACCACAGACAATCGCCGTACTCTCCGTCAATATGCTGCCCGACATCGGCGATGTGCTGGCGGCCCGCGACAATTGCAACACGATTCCCAACCCCGAGAGCATCACCATTCGCGCCATCAATCTCGCTGGTGCCGCGACGACTGTTGGCCTAGAAGTCGATTTTGATACGCAATGGGTGGCCGCACTCGCACCCGCAAACACCTCGATCGTGGTAATCAACATGCCAAACACGCTGGCCGGTTGGATCGAGGCGATGGATGCCGCTCAGGCACTGCCGAATCTTCAAGCGCTCACGATCAGTTACGGACTGCCTGAGCAGTGGTTGTACAACGATGCTCAAATGGTCGCAGCCAGCGAGAGGACAACACCGATAGCAGTGATCGGTACGCTCACGAATGCCTTCGCCACGGTGGCCGCGAATGCCGGCATTTACGTCTCGGCGGGCGACCAGGGCTCCATGGGAGCGAGCACTGCTCAACCCCCAGGGTGCGCGACGAACACGACGGGCGACGCCGAGGTATCGTGGCCCGCATCCTTGCCGACTGTCACAGCGGTCGGTGGCACGATGTGGCCGACGGGGCCGACGCGTGCCGGCGAATCAGTCTGGTTCCAAGCGATCGGTACGCTGCCGAGTTGGCCGTGCCTCGGCGCCGCCACCGGTGGCGGCATCAGCCAGATTTACACGCAGAACAGTTGGGCACTCCCCGCCGCAGCAGGGAGCAGTTCGACGATGCGTACCGTGCCCGACCTCGCGCTCCTTGGTGGACCTCCTGGCTATCTGATGGCCTATCAGGGTAGCTTGACCGCATTTATGGGCACCAGCGCTTCCGCTCCCGTGCTTGCGGTTGCATCGCTGAGCATCAACGCCGAGATGGCCGCGGTTGGTAATGCCAGCAACTCGATGGGCCTGATGACACCGTACCTCTACGCGATGGCTGCACAGTCCCCCAACTCGTTCACGGACATCACCAGTGGCAGCAACGACCTCTTCGGCAACGGCGAGTGCTGCACGGCTGGCCCGGGGTATGACCTAACGAGCGGTCTCGGAGTGCCCGCGGATATGAGCAACTGGCCCTCCTTGTTCGGCCTTGCGAGCGCGCCACTCCTCACACCCACGACGCCCCCTCTGACGGAAAACTGAGGGTTTCGTGATGGGGGCGGACGCCACAACCCCGCGGATGTGAGGTCCGCCCCCACACACAACCACGCTCGACAGACGGTTTAGGGGGGCGGACCTCACATCCGCGGGGTTGTGGCGTCCGCCCCCATCACGAAACCCCAAAAGCCACCCCTTGCGGGGTGGCTTTTGAAGTTTATTCCGGCGGCGTCCTACTCTCCCAGGCAGTTTCCCACCAAGTACCATCGGCGCTGAGGGGCTTAACGACTCTGTTCGGAAAGGGAAGAGGTGGATCCCCCTCGCCATAACCACCGGAAAGCGGTTAGGCACAGCGTGGCAACGACACACGCTCCCTGAGAACTACATAGTGATAATGGTGTTCGAGCAAAAAATAAGACCTCGGGCTATTAGTACGCGTTAGCTGCATGCATTGCTGCACTTCCACATCGCGCCTATCAACCTGGTGGTCTACCAGGGCCCTTACTCCCTTAAAGGGATGGGAGAACTCATCTCCAGGTGGGCTTCCCGCTTAGATGCTTTCAGCGGTTATCCCATCCAGACGTAGCTATCCAGCGATGCCGTTGGCACGACAACTGGGACACCAGAGGTCTGTCCACCCCGGTCCTCTCGTACTAGGGGCAGCTCCTGTCAATTCTCCAA
>Ga0105052_10001831_pt1:0-12500 | contig 27137 bp, 19 predicted proteins | sample FRY03_FD_78094 | JGI IMG/M metagenome (GOLD analysis project Ga0105052, IMG submission 78094) | Freshwater microbial communities from Lake Fryxell liftoff mats and glacier meltwater in Antarctica - FRY-03 | ecosystem: Environmental > Aquatic > Freshwater > Ice > Glacier meltwater ... | reverse complement strand
CGCCGCGCGTGGGAGATCGATTTCGTCGACTGTTTCGCCGTCAAGCCGCACTGCTCCACCAGAAATAAGCCTACGAGCCTCGCCACGCGACGCTACTCCAAGATGATCGACGAGGAGCGCGGGCACGTGCACGACCGCCTCCGAGCCGAGCACAACCGATGGGATATCCGTCGGGATCTGATGCTCGGCGAACTGCTTACGAAAGCCATCCGCGGCCTGCTCGGCCAGCTCCTCGCTATGAAATCGCGCCGTGATGGCGAAAGCAAGCCCACGTTTAGCCTCGACCGCTTCGATCTCGCCCGCAGCCAACGCGGCAATCCGAGCCACGACATCGTCCTCGGGCAGGCCGGACGCCAATCGATACCAAGCAGGCATAGCCTCGTCGGGGATCGACATCGTCTTGCCGTACATATCGGCGGGCAGATCGTCGAGACCGACAAAGTTGCCGAGCGACTGACTCATCTTTTGCACACCATCCGTACCCACCAACAACTCGTGCGTCATGATCGACTGCTGCGGCATCCCTGCCTGATCCTGCAAGTCGCGACCAACCAGCAGATTGAACTTCTGGTCGGTACCACCCAACTCGACGTCAGCCTTGATCGTGACCGAGTCGTAGCCTTGCAGCAACGGGTACATCAACTCCTGCAACGAGACCGGCCTGCCAGCGGCGTAGCGCTTACTAAAATCATCGCGCTCAAGGATCTGGGCGAGCGTGGCGCGCGACGCCAGTTCCAGCATGCCATCCGCACCGAGTTCGCCAAGCCACTCCGAGTTGTGGCGAATCTCGATGCGATCAACATCCAGGATCTTCGCGAATTGGCGGAGATAATCCGCTTCGTTGGCCGCGATCTTTTCGGGCGTAAGCATCGGCCGCGTCTTCGACTTGCCACTGGGGTCGCCGACGCGCGCCGTAAAGTCGCCGACAATCAGGACGGGCAGGTGGCCAGCGTCCTGAAACGCCGCCAGCTTCGATAACACCACCGACCAGCCGAGTGTGACACTGACCGCAGTGGGGTCAAGTCCAAGCTTGACCCGCAGCGGTCGCCCCTCCTTCTGTGCCTCCGCAAGGCGCGCAATAAGCGCGCCCTCCGGCAGTACATCAACGGCATTCCGCAGCAGTGGGCGAAGGTAATCCGACATCCACAATGCAGGATACCCACGCCAGCCGGGCACGCGCGAGATACCATGCGTAGACAGACCTGTCTGATGGTCTGACTACGCATGGCACGCCGCAGATCAATCCTCCGCCGTTCCGGCCGTCTCGCCCTCGAATTACCCGAACAGGGCGGCCCGCCCGAGGCGCCACGACGACGACGCTGGCACGTGCTCCGCAGTCTTCTAATTGTCGTGCTCGCCGGACTCGCATTCGCCTCGGCCGCCAGCTACGGCTTCATCACCGCCATCACAACAAACCTGCCGGATCTACGTCAGTTCGACGGGAACACCAACAACCTCGCCCAGGACGGTTCGATCTGGGTGACGAGCGCAACGGGCACGCCCCGCCGTGTCGCCATCCTTCGCTCCGACCAGTCGCGCGTCATCGTCAAAAGCAATCAGATCTCCAACGAGATGAAGAACGCAGTCGTCTCCGTCGAAGACAAACGCTTCTTCGGACACAGCGGCGTCGATCTGCCTGGCATCGCTCGAGCGCTCTTCAATCGTTTTGCCTCCGGCACGAATGAAGGCGCCAGCACAATCACCCAGCAACTGGTCAAGAACACGTATCTGACAAACACGCAGACGGTGCAACGCAAAGTACGCGAGGCCTCCCTTGCCTGGCAACTCGAGCAACGCTGGCCAAAAGACCGCATCCTGACGGCATACCTCAACACCGTCTACTTCGGTCATAACACATACGGCGTCGAGAGCGCTGCCAAGTATTACTTCGGCACTTCAGCCAAGAATCTCGACCCGGCCGACTCGGCACTCCTCGCAGCCGTCCTCAAGTCGCCAGCCACCTTCGACCCGATCGCGAAGCCTGACGCCGCGCTCGCACGCCGCAACATCGTCTTACAGCAGATGGGTGAGCAGGGCTATCTCGACGCCGATACCGTCGCCATCGAACAGGGTCGGCGCCTGCTACCAATCGCACGTGTCGAACCGAAACCACTCGATACGACGCTGCCCTATTGGGTGCAATTCATCACCGAGCAACTCATCAACAGGTTCGGTACCGGCCAAACCTTTGGTGGTGGCCTGACCGTCGTCACCACACTCAACCTACGAGAGCAACAGATTGCCGAGCAGACACTCGCCGCGACGCTGCCCAAGAAGAACGGACCACAAGGCACACTCGTTTCGATCGATCCAAAGACGGGCGAAGTGCTGGCGATGGCGGGCGGCAAGCCGTACTCCGTCAAGCACCAGTTCAACGTACCAGCCGATGGGCATCGCCAACCTGGTTCGGCATTCAAACCATTCGTTTACCTCGCTGCTCTCGCCAAAGGTATTCGTCCAACGACGACGTTTCGTAGTGCCAAGCAACTCTTCGATCTCGGTGGTGGTCGCTTCTGGTTTGTCAAAAATAGTGAGGCCAACTATGGCGATGACCTGACACTCCCTGCTGCCCTCGCCGACTCCGATAACACCGTTTTTGCCCAGCTGACAATGCTGATCAAACCGGCGGTGATCGCCGAAACGGCGCATAAGCTTGGCATCATCACTCCCATCGATGATGGCCAGCCCGCGGTCGGACTCGGCGGCCTCTACGTTGGTGTGACTGCCCTCGAGATGGCGCACGCTTACGCCACGATTGCGAACAATGGGCAGCGCGTCGGTGGCTCGATTCTGTTTCACACACCCGATGCGGGAATCGTCGATCCTTCGATGGAGCCGATCTCGATCAAACGTATCGAGTTCCCCGATGGCACCACCATGATCAACTCGCCCATCAAGGTCCAAGCCGTGCCCGAAGACGACGCGCTGACCGTGATTGAGGCGATGAAGGGTGTGATTACCAACGGCACTGGCAAACTCGCTGCGATCGGACGCCCCGCAGCCGGCAAGACGGGTACGACGTCAGACTATAAGGACGCCTGGTTCGTCGGCTTTACCCCGCAGCGCGCGACCGCGACCTGGGTCGGCTATGAGAACCCGGCTCGTCCAATGTTGCGGGGCTTCAACGGCACTCCAATCTACGGTGGCACGTACCCAGCGATGATCTGGTCGTCGTTTATGAAGGAGGTGATGAGTGGCCTGCCGCGCGAGAATTGGGCCTCTCCGGTCGGTGTCAATTCGACGCCCGTCTCGATCGATCCGCGAACGAATCAACGCGTACCACCAGGATGCAAGCACGCACAAGTCGTGGTCTGGGCCGATACATCGGCGCCAACCGCGATGACGCCGTGCGAATCAAATCTGGTCCCTGTGCCGGACTTCACATCGTCCACGAAGCGTATGGCGATCAAGCTCTCGACGGGTTCTGGCCTGCAAATTCGATTCCAGTTGCGGCCTGCCCAGCCTGCGGATACGCCAGGCGTCATCGTTGTACAATCTCCTGCTCCACTGGCAGCAGTCGAGGCCGGGACGATCGTCACACTTATCATCGCGCAATACGTGCCGAGCGTAGTCGTGCCAGCGGTGGTCGCCACGGTCGACACGCCCAGTGTCACAGCGACAGCGATTGCGCGTCTGGAGGCTGCCAAGTTCCGCGTGGTCATCATTGACCAGCAGGATGCACTGGGGCTTCCGATTGGGTCGGTTCTAAGCCAAGATCCTGCACCAAACAAACCCGCGCCACTCGGTTCGGTGATTACGATCTTCGCGAGTGGTACCTATGCGGGCGCGCTTGTGCCCGACCTCGTTGGGCAGACGGTTGAGGAGGCACAACGTCGGCTGTCGGCTGTGGGGCTTGTGCCGCAAGCAATCAACGCGGATGGCGCCTTACGCCCAGCTGATCGTGTCTTTAGTGCCGAGCCATCGCTTGGCAGCAAGGTGCCACGCGGCACGAGGATCACGCTCTACGTGTCGCCGATCTAGGGAGCTCGATTTCGTGATGGGGGCGGACGCCACAACCGCGGGGTTGTGATGTCCGCCCCCACACACAACCACGCTCGACAGATAGTTTGGGGGGGCGGACATCACAACCCCGCGGTTGTGGCGTCCGCCCCCATCACGAAATCGAGCCTGACTCCACTGACGGTTTGAAACGGTACCCGCAGCCTTACCCGCGCACAGCCGCCGAAAAGATCCGCGCACGCTGCAAGCGCCCGCTCCGTAGGTCCGTCTTTGCCCAGACCAGCCGACCGTTCCCAAAGGATGGATCCGAAAAACGCGACGCCCACCGATCGGCGACAGCGATGCGCGTCCGCCGACCCGTCGCGCGATCCAACACCCACAGCGCATCCTGCCTACCACCCGCACCCTCGCGAGAACGGACAGCAACTAGCGTGCCACTCACCGTCGGGCGCGTCACCTCAAATGCCTCTCGTTGTGCAAATGGAACCGACGACAACAGCGTCTCACGCGTACCATCAACGGCCCACGAGGCCAGCTCGATCCTTTGCCGCCCCGTACGCACCGTACGTCGAATTGCCACGATCGAGCCATCGTCCATCAGCGCCACCGAATACAGCGTCGCTACCTTTGCGTCGGGTTCTGCTGCACGAGTTGAGATCGCACCCGTAGCCGATCGGTAGCCGATCAGCGTGCCGCCCGCCGTTGCCCGCGACGACCACGCAATACCAGCAGGCCCGGCCGAAAGTGACGTGATCTCGCCGCCCACCTGCTCGGTACTGACGAGAATGGCCGCCGTACCACCGATGTTTGGCGCGATGCTAATACTGTTTTGGTCGACCCAAATCACAGCAGACCCCGTCGTTGCGACGAGATGCGGCGTCGTGATCGTGGCCGGATCGGATACATCCTCTGCCACGACCTGCGAACGCCCATTGGCAGCCACACTTGCAACAAACCCGCCCACACCAGGGAAGGCCACCGCGTACGCGAACGCTCCTGCAGCCCCCGTCACCGGCGCCTGCACGGTCTGGCACGGTTGAGAAACACACGGCTGATCAACAACAATCGTATTCTTGCCCACAGAACGCACAATCAAACGGTCGCCCCGAAATGCGGCAACGGTGCGCACATTGCCGTCGTTGCGTCCCACTTCCAGCCAGGAGAAGTCGCCCTTTCCAATTGCAGGAGCGGCAATCCAACTAGTCGTCGTCGCATAAGCGACCACGGGAGTGGCAACGATTGCCGGCATTCCCTCAGCGTACGGGTGGATCGGTCAAGATATCCGCAAGTGCGTCCACCACTCGCTCTTGTTGCACGATCGTGAGATTGCCAAAGAAGGGCAGCGCCAATGTGCGCGCCGAAATGCCCTCACAGACTGGAAACTCGCCGTCACTGTGCCCGCGAGCCCGATACAACGGCTGCAAGTGAATCGCCGGGAGATACGGCTTGGAAGCAACACCGCGCTCGGCCAGCAGACTAATCACCGCATTGCGATCAACCTGCGGATCGAGCAGAACCGTGTAAACGAACCACGAACGCGTATCGCCAGGGACGACTGCTGGCAATTCGACCGTTGGGACGGCAGCGAGGAGCGCTGCGTAGTGCTCGGCCACCGCATCACGTTTGGCGAGTAATTCGTCGAGCCGCTCAACCTGGGCCAGCCCGACAGCCGCTGACAGGTCGTCCATCCGGTAATTCCACCCCAACCGGTCGTGCTCGAGCCAGGCGCCACTATCCGCGCGACCCTGGTTTCGCAGGCTGAGGATATCCTCGTAGACGTCGTCATCATCCGTCGTGATGATGCCACCCTCGCCCGTCGTCATCTGCTTGTTCGGATAGAAGGCGAAGATGGTTGGGGCGCCATGCGTCCCAATTCGTTTTCCTTGCCGCTTTGCCCCAAGCGCCTCCGCGCCATCCTCGATCACGGCCAGGCCGTGCCTTGCCGCGATCGCATGGATCGCCTCGATGTCACATGGCAGGCCAAAGATGTGGACGGGAACGATCGCTTTGGTGCGCGGCGTGATCGCCTCCTCCACCGCCGCGGGATCGAGATTGAATGTGACTGGATCAATCTCGGCGAAGGTCACATCAGCCCCCGCGTGCAGCGCACAATTTGCCGACGAGATGAATGAAAACGGCGAGGTTATGACCTCATCGCCGGGTCCGACGCCCGCCCGCACCAACCCGAGATGGAGACCCGCCGTACCGCTGGAGACCGCCGCGGCGTGCTTCACGCCAACCCAATCGGCGAAAGCACGCTCGAAGCGCGGCCCCATCGGACCCAGCGACAACATGCCCGAGCGCAGCACCTCAAGCACGAGTTCCTCCTCGCGCCGACCAATGTCGGGCTGCGCGAGCGGGATCTGCTCGCCGTCGCCGCTCACCGTCAGGCCGGGAACTCGAGATACGTCTTTGACAGCTCGTGACGACCATGTACGACGTCGAAGAACATCTTCTGAATCTGCTTCGTAATCGGGCCCGTGCCAATCTGATGATCGTCCAGCGACGCCACTGGCGTCACCTCGGCAGCCGTACCCGTCAGGAATACCTCGTCGGCAAAATAGAGTTCGGCGCGCGTCAAGTTGCACTCCACCGTCTCAATCCCCATCGTCCTTGCCATCTCCATCACGGCCTCGCGTGTAATGCCCGGCAGGCACGATGCACTAACCGGCGGGGTCAGCAACTTGCCTTTGTGGACGGCAAACACATTCTCGCCCGAGCCATCAGCGATCAGTCCCTGCTCGTTGAGCAGGATCGCCTCGTCGAAGCCGTGCTTGAGAGCCTCCATCTTGGCGAGCTGCGAGTTGAGGTACTGCCCGGAAGCCTTCGCCGTAGCCGGAATCGTATTTGGACCGATCCGCCGCCACGACGAGATCATGCAGCGGATGCCATTCTCGAGGGCCTCGTCGCCGAGATACGCGCCCCACTTCCAGACAGCGATCTTGACGTGAATCGGGCAATTTAGGGGATTGACCCCCATTTCGCCGACACCCCGAAAGACGAGTGGGCGGATGTAACACGACGGCAATGCGTTGGCCTTGATCGTGGCATGCGTGGCCGCACACAACTCTTCCGTGCTGTAAGGAAGCTCCATGTAGTACTGCGCTGCAGACCGCTTGAGGCGCTCCATATGGTCCGTCAGGTGGAAGACTCCAGTCCCACTGTCCGTCTCGTAGGCGCGAATCCCCTCAAAAACTCCGGAGCCGTAGTGCAGCGCATGCGTCAGGACATGAACCTTCATGTCCCGATAATCCACGAGCTCACCATCGAACCAGATCTTGTCGGAAATCATGCGCAGTGCTCCCTCGGTCTGGGCGGATCGTACCCGTTCCCTGCCAAACGCGGCGTGATTACAAGCCACCAGTCAAAAGTCATGCGACCTCACTCGAGGAGGCCGACACCCAACACGGATCCGGCCTAGCTGTTCTGCCTCGTTCTCGCTCCTAGGTGAGGATTTCGGATCGGGTTAGGTTTGATTTCGTGATGGGAGGGCGGATGCCACAACCGCGCGGATGGGCGGACCCCACAACCGCGGGGTTGTGGCATCCGCCCTCCCATCACGAAATCGCCTAGGGTCAGGACGCTAGGCGGGCACGCAGGAGTGACTGCAGAGCCTTCGCGTCGGCGCGGCCACCGCTCTGTTTCATGCACTGCCCGACGAGGAAACCGATCACCTGCTCGCGTCCACCACGAAAGGCCTCGACCTCGTCGGGGTGGGCGGCGAGCACTGCATCAATAATCGCGCCCAGTTCGTCGTCGCCACCGACAGTTGCAAGATTCCGTTCTCCCACGATTCCGTCGGCAGTGGCCGCCGGATCGTCAACGAGTACTGCGAATACCTCTTTCGCAGCTGTCTGGTTGATCGTCCCCGCCATCACCAAAGCAACCAAAGCGCCGAGTCGGGCGGGCGTCACAGGACTCGCTGCTGCGCTCAACCCAGAGCTATTGAGGTGAGCAGAGAACTCACCCATCGTCCAGTTCGCTGCGATCTTCAGATCATTCAGGTGCGTTGCGAGCGCGTCGAGATACGCTGCCAATTCGCTGTCGACTGCCAGAGCCAGCGCGGTCGCGTCGGGTAAACCCGCAGCAACGAGTCGTTCGTAGCGTGCTACCGGCAACTCGGGTAGCGTCGCGCGAAGCTCGGCCAGTACGACCTCGTCCTGCTGCACGGGCAACAGGTCGGGCTCGGGAAAATAACGGTAATCGTGCGCCTGTTCTTTCGACCGCAACGAAGAAAGCGAACCGCTCGCCGGATCGAAGTGCAGCGTCTCCTGCTCGACCATACCCCCGCCACGAACGATCTCGAGTTGCCGCTCCAGTTCGGCCTCGATGCCGCGCTCGAGGAAGCGAAATGAGTTCATGTTCTTCAACTCGGTCTTGGTTCCGTACTCCGTCGCGCCGATCGGTCGGATTGAGACATTGGCGTCGGCACGCAGCGAGCCCTTCTCCATATCGCAGTCGGAGGCGCCGATCGCGACAACGGTGGCGCGCAGCAGCGTCAGCAAACGCCGCGCGTCCTCGGGCGAGCGAATGTCGGGCTCGGTGACGATCTCGAGAAGTGGCGTGCCAACGCGATTGAAGTCGACGATCGAGCCCGCAGAGCCACTAATACGACCACCCTCGCCACCCTCGTGGATCATCTTGGCAGCATCCTCTTCGAGGTGGGCGCGCGTCAGGCGCACCTCGAAGCCGTCGCTACCCGGCACACGAAAGAGGCCCTCGGCGCAGAGCGGTTGATCGTACTGGCTAATCTGATACGCCTTCGGACTGTCGGGGTAGAAGTACTGTTTGCGGCTGAACTCGCTGTACGGCGGAATCCGACAGCCGAGCGCTAGCCCCACGCGCGCGGACTGGCGTACCGCTTCGGCATTCGCCACCGGCATCGCACCCGGATGGGCGAGGCAGACCATGCAGACGTTCGTATTCGGGTCATCTCCAAACCGGTTCGGACACGAACAGAACATCTTCGAATGGGTGTTCAATTGCACGTGAATCTCGAGGCCGATGACGGCCTCATAGCCATCCTTCTGCCACGCCACGCTCATGACGAACCTCCCCTGAGCAGGGGTGGAACGGGATCGAATCCGTGCGCCTCTTCGAAGGCGGCTCCAAGGCGAAAGAGGAGATTTTCCGAATGACTTGGACCGATGATCTGCAGGCTGCTTGGCAACCCCTCGACGAGCCCATTAGGGAGTGACAACGCGGGTACGCCTGCAAGGTTGACGGGGAGCGTAAAGATGTCGTTGGCGTACATCGCCAGTGGGTCGTCGAGGCGCGCGCCGAATTCGAAGGCCGTCGTGGGTGCGGTCGGCGAGAGTATCGCGTCGACCGAGGAGAAGGCCGCGTCGAAGTCGCGTCGAATCAGCGTACGGACGCGCTGCGCCTGCAGATAGTAGGCATCGTGATAGCCGGCCGACAGGACGTAGGTGCCGATCATAATGCGCCGCTTCACCTCGGGCCCGAAGCCCGCATCCCGCGTCGCCTCGTACATCGACCGCACATCGGGCGCTTCGACACGTAAGCCGTAGCGCACGCCATCAAAACGCGAAAGGTTCGCGGAGGCCTCGGCTGGTGCAATGACGTAATAGGCGGCGAGCCCATGTCGCGCATAGGGTAGTTCGACGTCAACGATCTCCGCACCCAAGTCGCGTGCAATCTGGAGCGACCCGTCGAAGCGGGCACGAATACCCGGCTCCACTCCCTCCTCCAACTCGGCCCACGGCACACCGAAGGTGATGCCATCGAGCCGACCGGCGGTGGGCACAACGATCGGCTCGCGTGGGCCCGTGCAGGTCGCATCGCGCTCGGAGGCGCCCGCGATGATCTGCTGGAGGAGCGCCGCATCGCGCACGGTCAGCGTGATCGGCCCGACCTGCTCGAGTGAGCACGCGAAGGCGACGACACCAAAGCGCGGCACCGTGCCATACGTGGGCATCAATCCCACGAGACCACAGAAGGCGGCCGGCTGACGAATCGAACCACCCGTGTCGGTGCCGAGCGACCATGGCGCAAGACCGGCGGCCACCACTGCTGCCGACCCACCCGACGAACCACCCGGCACGCGCGTAAGATCCCACGGATTGCAGGTCGGCCCGTAGGCAGAATGCTCGGTCGATGAGCCCATCGCGAATTCGTCGAGGTTCGTCTTACCGAGACTGACAAGACCAGCGGCCTTGCCGCGCGCAACAACATCGGCATCTTCGAGTGGCATGAACCCTTCGAGGATCTTCGAGCCCGCGGTCGTCGGCACGCCCTTGGTGGAGAGCAGATCCTTGTATGCAATTGGCACGCCTGAGAGCCCCGTCGTGCCTGCTGCGTCTTGGGCTGCAGCGTCGGCGAGTGTGCGTTCGGCGTCGACATGCAGATACCCGTGCACGTCGCCGTCGTACAGCTCGATTCGCTCGAGGTAGGCCGAGGCGAGCTCGACCGCCGTGCAATCACGCGCCTGCAGCATGCTGGATGCACGCTCGGCGGTGAGCCCAATGACGTCGAGGCCAGACACCTATGAACCGATCGGCGGGACGCGGAAACCGTCGGGTGTCGGATCGGGCGCATTTGCGAGGGCCTGCTCCCGCGTCAAGCCCGCTCGCGCGACGTCGGGCCGTAGCTCGACAGAGACGTCGAGCGCGTGCGCGGTTGGTGGCACATCAGCGATCGGCAGGGTCGAGATCGTCGCGACATGCCCGAGAATACCCTGCAGCTCGAAACCGAGGCGCTCGATTTCGGCGTCGTCGAGCCCGAGCCGTGCGAGTGCAGCGACGTGGCGCACCTCATCCGTGGTCAGCTCGATGCGCCTGACGTTCATCTGTCTCAGCGACCCGCACTGGCTTCGGCGGCGATCACCGTGTTCTTGAGGAGCATCGCGATCGTCATCGGCCCAACACCGCCTGGTACCGGCGTAATCAGACGCGCTTTGGGCTGCACAGCGTCGAAGTCGACATCGCCACAGAGACCCTCGGGAAGGCGGTTGATGCCAACGTCGATTACGACAGCACCGTCTTTGACGTGCTGTGCTCCCAGCATTTTTGGACGACCAACCGCCGCGACGAGGATGTCCGCCTGCTGGCAGATTCCCTCCAGATCCTTGGTGCGCGAGTGACAGATCGTGACCGTGCAATCTTCTTTGAGCAGCAAGTGCGCCTGCGGCTTGCCGACGATCGCGGAGCGCCCGACAATCACGGCGTGTGCCCCCCGCATCTCCACGTTGTACTCCTTGAGCAGTTCGATCACGCCAGCGGGCGTGCAGGGCAGAGGTCCAGGCTGCAGCGTCATCAAGCGACCCTGCGCCGCAGCAGTGAGACCGTCCGCGTCCTTCTCAAAGGGAATGCGATCGATCGCCGCCTCTGTGTCGAGATGGTCGGGCAATGGCATCTGCACGATCATCCCGTGAATCGCGGGGTCGGCTGCGACCTCATCGACCTTCGCCTCGAGCTCGGCTTGGGTTGTGCTCGCGGGCATCACAACCTCGAGCGAGTGCATCTCTGTCTCGTGGCAGGCCTTGTGCTTGTTGGCGACGTAGACCTCGGAGGCCGGGTCTTCACCGACGATGATGACAGCGAGCCCGGCCCGAATACCCGTCTCGTCGAACAATTTCTTGGTGCGCTCTTTGACCTCGGCCCGGACCTTGGCTGCGACCGCTTTTCCGTCAATCAGATTGTCCATGGCTGCAGCCTAACGCCAGCAGCGACGCGTCGATTCAGTCGCCGGTGCGGATGAACTGAATGCGGCCGACCGAGGTCGTCTTGTCGGGTGTATCCCAGGGTGCGACAGTGACGTCGCAGACGGCAAGCGTGCGTCCAGCGCGCAGGCAGCGAGCGGTGATACGCAGCGGCGCTAGGTCGGCCATGCGCAGAAAATCGGCGCGTAGATCAACCGCGACCCACGTCGCGGGTGCTTTGGCCATCACCGCGTACCAGCCAGCCGTGTCGACGAGTGTCGCGAGCGTGCCGCCGTGCAGCATCGGCGGGTCGATGTAGCCGAGCGCGGCATGCGTCGGGTCGAGGCGCATCACGATGTCGTCGCCATCACGACCGACGTAAGCCAGTCCGATCGCATCGTCGAGGGGAGAGTTCTCGTGGTCCTTCAGCGGGTCTTCCATGCGGGCAGCCTAGCCCCTGACCTGCCAGACTTCACCAGTACCGAAAAGGAGCACACTCCGCATGCCGCACAATTCCGTTGGTTTCAACGATCCCCTCAGCCTTGCGCTCGACGTGATTGGGCCGAAAGCCAATCCGTCCCGTGGAGAGCCTGTCGAGTCCAGCAAAGTCCTCTTCGAGGATGCCTTCGTTGAGGCCGGCGTCTGGGAGTGCACGCCCGGGACGTTTCCATCGCGCCGCGATGGTTTTCGCGAGGCCGTCACAATTATCAAAGGCTCGGGCTCCCTGCGCGATGCCGATGGCAACGAGACCCCTTTCGTCGCTGGCTCCGCGCTTGCGATTCCCGAAGGCTGGTCGGGTGAGTGGGACATCGTTGAGACGACGCGCAAGGTCTATGTCGTGTCGTACACCGAGCCCCGCGCCTAGCGATTTCGTGATGGGGGG
>Ga0105052_10001830_pt1 | contig 27143 bp, 26 predicted proteins | sample FRY03_FD_78094 | JGI IMG/M metagenome (GOLD analysis project Ga0105052, IMG submission 78094) | Freshwater microbial communities from Lake Fryxell liftoff mats and glacier meltwater in Antarctica - FRY-03 | ecosystem: Environmental > Aquatic > Freshwater > Ice > Glacier meltwater ... | reverse complement strand
GTCGTTGCGGCGGCCGTGGCAACGAGGCCGCTTCGCCGGGGGCCCCAGTTGTCGAGCAGCCGACCCCACCACGGGCCGGTGATCATCGCGGCAAGGGGACCGCAGATCAGCAACAGTCCTGCTTCGCCGCCGGACAGACCCAACTCGTCGCGCGCCGCGACGCCGACCAGGACGCCGATGCCGATCGGGCCAGCCGCTGCGAAAAACACTCCGGCACCGAAGATCAACATTCGTCTGGTCAGCAGCGGCCGGAACTGAGGCGGTGCTGCGTCGATGCGTGGTTCGCCGGGCGGGGGAGCGGCTGCCAGGACGGCTGCCAGGATTGCCACGCCGACGAATGCCCATCGCCAGTTGACGTCAGCAGCGAGCCCGCCAATGATGGGTGCGAGGCCGCCGCCAGCTGCTTGGAAGCTCGAGTAGACGCCGACCGCCCGGCCGAATTCGGCTGGCTCGACCACCTCGGCGAGCCCGGCGACCAGGAGCGGTGTGATGAACGCATTCGCCACGCCTTGGAGCGCGCGCCCGACGAGGAAGACAGCGAGGCTCGGTGCCAGGGCACACACGAGGGACGCAACGACGAAGAGTAGAAACGCCGAGCGGACCGATCGACGCCGACCCCAGCGTTCGCCGAGCGTGCCCGAGACGAGGAGCGCTGCGGCGAAGGGGAGCATGTAGATCGTGAAACCCCAGCTGACAGCAGCCGACGAAGCACCGAAGGCCTCCCGGAGCTCTGGGAACATCGGGACGATCACGATGGTGCCGAACGGGCCCATCAGGCCACCCAAGTACAGCGGCAGCCGCGCCAATCGGGTCGTGGGGCCGCTCATGTCGCCGACGTTATTGCAGCCGGTCTGATTTGGCGGACTCGCAGCGTCGGGTCATCCGGTGCCATTGAATGCGACCGCGACGTAAGCGTGGTGTCCGACATGGCCCTGATGGTCCAGCCGCACCTCGAACTGATCGAACCGTCGCTCTACTTCAACTCGAGTGATGGAAGCGCTGCTCGGGCCGCATCTGCCTGGCTGCAGTTCCTGGTCCGCGCGGGCGGGGTCCCGTCGGTCGCACCTTTCGCGTAACCTACATGCATGGCACGTCGTCGATCTGAGCGCATGCTCGTCACGAGGGTGACCGGCGTTGGCGAAGCTCGCCAAATGAAGCGCAGCCCCGATGAATTGATCGTCGAGGAGCCCATGTCGATTCAGCTCGACGGAACGCTGATCGCCACAACGATGCGCACCCCCGGCAACGACTTCGAGTTGGCGGCCGGGTTCTGCCATACCGAAGGACTGCTCGGCGGCGCCTCGATCATTGGCGTTCGTTACTGCGTCGAGGGGAGCGCGGTCGACAGCGAGTTCAACATTGTCACGGTCGAGACGGGTGGCCGTGCCCCCAAACCGACTCCACGCCTCGGCAACGTGTCGTCCAGTTGCGGATGGTGCGGAAGCGAACAGATCGACGACCTCTGTGCCCGGCTTGCGCCGATTCCGTCCAGCGAAGCGTTCGATCTCGATGTGATTGCAGCGATGCCCGACCGGGTGCTCGGTGACCAAGGGCTGTTTGCCCGGACCGGCTCGGTCCACGCCGCCGCAGCGTTCACCCGCTCCGGCGACGTTCTACTGATGCGCGAGGACGTCGGCCGTCACAACGCCGTCGACAAGGTCATCGGTTCGATGTTGCTCGACCCTGCCCAGACGCTGCCGGCTGACAGCGACGAGCAGTTCGGGCTCTTCGTCAGCGGCCGGGCGAGCATCGAGATGGTGCAGAAGGCATGGGCCGGAGGTTTCAGCGCAGTCGTCGCGGTCAGTGCACCGACGGCGTTGGCTGTCGACGCCGCACGTCGGGCGAACCTGCTGCTGGCCGGCTTCGTTCGTGGCACAACGTTCAATGTCTACGCACCTGAACGCCTCTGAACGCCGCTGATCCGCGCTGACCCGCGTTGAACACGGGTTCGTCCGGCCCGAAGCCTGGGTCGCTGATTCGCCAGTAGCGTGGCCTGCATGTTGATGGAGCAAGGTCTCAGCGTCGTTCACCTCTTTGGGAAGTCGACCCCGAACCTCGATCGAGAAGCGATCATCGCTGCGGTCAAGGAAGCAGAAGAAGCCGATTGTCAAGTGATCACCGCTGCAATGATCGGGCACAAGTCCGACGTGGCGTTCATGGCGCTCTGCGCGGATTGGCGTACGTTGCGGCAGCTGCAAACTCGGCTCCAGCAGGCGGGCCTCGACATCGTCGACAGCTACGTGTCGATCACCGAGGTCTCCGAGTACACGAAGGGCATGCCCGAAGAGATGCTGCGCGGTCGGCTCACCCCGACAATCCCGCCTGAGGGTCTGAACGCCTTCTGCTTCTACCCGATGAGCAAGAAGCGTGAGCAGGGTGCCAACTGGTTCGCCACGCCGTTCGAGCGTCGCTACGAGATGATGATGGAGCACGGCAAGAGTGGTCGCCAGTTCGCTGGCAAGGTCGCCCAGGTCATCTCCGGCTCAACCGGCCTCGACGACTTCGAGTGGGGCGTCACGCTGTTTGCTAAGAGCCCCGACGTCGTCAAAGAAGTTGTGTACACGATGCGTTTCGACGAGGGTTCAGCCCTCTACGGCGAGTTCGGTGCCTTCTACGTCGGCTACCTCGAGTACATCGAGAACATCTTCTGATCTGACGCTGTCAGCGCCCCTGCGATTGCCCGCTGGAATTGAGGGGGTGCGATTCAGAGGCGTGAGGCGACGATCGACTGCTCGTAGACGCCGCGGCCAGTCTCGTCGAATGCGAACACGTCGAAGCGGGCCCGTGCCGGGTGGCCGACAACGAGTAACTCGGTCATCCCGTCGGGTCCGTTGTAGTTGATGTTCAAGCTCTCGTCGAGGAGATTTTTGCACTCTTCGAACGACCGGCATACTCGGCCACGAGTCGTCAACGCCGGGATCTGTGTGGCGAACACCGATGGATCGTCTGACCCGACCAGGTCGACGGCGAGCGCTATCAAGTTCACGCAGTCGAAGGCGTTCGCGGCGAACAATCCTGGTGGATCGAACGGTCGGTCTTCGTCAGTTGACTGAGCTTGAGGAGCCACGCCCCGGACACGATCGCGCAAGCTGGGGTCGAGTGCTTCGATGCGCTGTGCGCCGGCCGGGTCGCGGAGCTGATCGTTGACGATGACGTCGATCAGCGACCCGAAGTTTGTCTTGCTCAATGCTTCGAGGAAAGCGGTGCCGTCGTCGCTGCCGGCGATCACGACCACGACTTGCGCCCCTGATTCGACGACGTCTTGCGCGATGTCTTCGAGCGTTCCGTCGCCACGTACGAATGGGTAGGTGGCGACGGTCCGGGTGCCTTCGGAGAGTGCGTCGCTGACCGCGGCGGCAAATGGCCGACCGTAGACGTCGTCAACATGGGCGACGGCGATGCTCTGGACGCCCGTTCGTTGCGCGAGGTCGGCGATCGCCAGCGCCTGCAAGGAATCACTTGGTGCTGTGCGGAAGAAGAGTTCGTTGTCGGGGAAGTCGTCGAGCGCCAACGCTGTTGCAGTCGGGGAGCACGCCATCACCCCGGCCGACACGAGCGTGTCGAGTTCGTTCAGGGCCGTCAGTGACGATGCCGGGCCGACCACGGCATCGATTTGCGGGTCACTGGCGAGGAGCGCTGCAACACCAGCTGCGCCGCCGTCGCCGAGCCCTTCATCCTGTTCGACGATTCGAATCGACCGGCCGAGCACTCCGCCGGCTGCGTTGATTCGATCGACAGCAATGTTCGACGCCTCGATGAGGCCCTGTCCCATGATTGGGTCCGAGGAGGGCAGCAGCAGGCCGATCGTGAGCTGATTGTCCCCTGACCGTTGCGGAGCGATCGTCGTGGTCGGAGCAGCAACGGTGGTTTCAGGCGCGCTGGAGTCGCCACCAGTACAGGCGGCAGCCAGGGCGGCCATGACACACGCAACACCAACGATGCGCAGCGCAGGACGACTCATAGGTTGCACAGTAGAAGAGCGGGGGCCGCCAGGTCGGGCACCAGCCCAGCAACGTTTCTTCGAGAAAGTCTCAAGCAGTCGCTCGGTCGCCGCCGGCGCCCGTCCAGACATGCCCCGCACCAGTTGCGTATGATCTGACAATCGAAGCTCCAGAAGTCAACCTCCCCATCGAAGCCACCTCTGACAAAAACGGCAATCGCCTGGCCGTCAGCGACCTTGCCGGCGAACTCGCCGAATGAGCTCGCCGTTGCCGGGCAGTCGGCAGGGCCATCTGGACGCAGCGGCTGCTGCGCACTCTGATGACCTCCGCAACGGCGGGGCCGCGTACTGCGAGTCGCTTGCTGTCATCACCGACGACTGGGTTCGTTCGCTGTTCGAAGCAGCAGTCAGCGAGTACGCGCCAGCAAAGAGTCGGTTCGCGCTGCTCGCTGTCGGCGGGTTTGGACGCAGCGAACTCGCTCCCTGGAGCGACCTTGATCTGTTGCTCGTGCACGAGCTCAAAGGCAAGAAGACCGCACCCGCCGTCGAGGCCGTGGCGAGTGCGCTCTGGTATCCGCTGTGGGACGCGGGTGTCAAGCTCGGTCACGCAGTCCGCACCGTTAAGGAACAGCTGACGATCATCACTGCAGATCTCGACTCCGCAACAGCGTTGCTCACGGCTCGATTCCTCGCCGGTGACACCGACCTCGCCGACGAAGTGACAACCAAGGGGCGGGCCAGCTGGGACAAGCAAAGCGGCACATTCCTGGCCGCTCTGCGTGCCCGAGTGCGCGAACGCCAAGACAATGCGGGCGACGTGGCCTATCGCCTCGAACCAGATCTAAAGCTGGGCCACGGAGGCCTGCGCGACGTTCAGTCGCTCAAGTGGGCTCACCAGAGTGGGCTGTCGATCCTGCCCGAAGATCTCGTCGAGCTCGAGCGTTGCTACGACGTACTGCTCGGCGCGCGAGTAGCGCTCCATCGCGCCACCGGACGACCGGGCGACATCCTGCGCCTCGAAGATCAAGACTCGACGGCTGAAGTCGGTGGCTGGAATGATGCCGACGACCTGATGGCCGACATCGCCGCAGCCGGCCGCACCATCGCTTGGCTCGTCGACGAAAACTGGGGCCGATCAGTCGCGATCGCCGACCGCCTGCCAGACCGTGCGATCTCGTCGGGCATTGTGCTTCGCAATGGTGAGATCGAATTGGCCGATGGCGCCAACCCGGTCGCTGACCCCACGCTCGTTCTCCAAGCAGCCGTCGCTGCTGCCCGCAACGACTGCAGGATTGGTCGCAGCACGCTCGACAGGCTGCACGACGAGGTCGAACCGTGGAAAGGCACGTGGCCGGTGGGGGCCACGGCTCAACTTGTGGCACTGCTCCTCGAAGGGCACCGTTCGATTCGTGTACTCGAAGCACTCGATCAGCGAGAGTTGTTCGCCCGGCTGCTTCCTGAGTGGGAACCGAACCGGTCCAAGCCGCAGCGCAACGCCTATCACCGCTTCACCGTTGACCGGCACCTGTGGGAAGCCGCCGCCAACGCATCACAACTCGTTGATCGCGTGGCTCGACCCGACCTCCTCGTGCTCGGCGGATTGTTCCACGATCTCGGCAAGGGTTACCCGGGCGATCACACGATCGTCGGGATGGAGCTGGTCCGCCAGGTCGGTCCGAAGCTCGGGCTCCCGACAGCCGACGTCGACACGCTTGTTGCCATGGTCGAGCATCACCTGCTGCTCCCCGACGTCGCTGTTCGCCGTGACCTCACTGACGAAGCCACGATCAACCAGGTCGCGGAATCCCTCGGCTCGGTCGAACGACTCGATCTACTGCACGCACTCACCGAAGCCGACTCACTCGCCACCGGCCCGTCGGCATGGGGCTCGTGGAAAGAAGACCTTGTCAACGAACTGGCGGCTCGTGTGCGCCACGTGCTGGGTGGCGGCAACGTTGCTGAGGTCACCTGGAGCCTGTTCCCCGACGCGAGCACATTAATGCTGATGGCGGCCGGCGAGATTGCAATGCATCGCAAGGACGACGTCATCACCGTTGTCAGTCCTGACTCGGCCGGAACGTTCAGCCAGGTTGCCGGCGTGCTTTCGCTGCACGGACTCGACGTACTCACGGCTCGGGCGCACTCCGACGAGCAGGGCATGGCTGCATCCGAGTTCCGGATCATCCTCCCTGAAGATGGGATCGCCTGGCGCACGCTCAAGACTGACCTCGGTCGTGCACTTGCTCATCAGTTGGCAATCGAGTCGCGGCTGGTCGAACGTGCCAAGACGTATCGGCGTCGCCGCCGCACTCAGGCGCTGCAGCCGGAGCCGCCGCAGGTGGTGTTCCACGATGGAGCCTCCAGCAACGCAACGGTGATCGAAGTTCGTGCGGTCACGAAGATCGGCATCCTTCACCAGATCACGAAGGCGATCGGCGAGCTTGGCCTCGACATCCGCCATGCCACGGTGCACACCATTGGCATCGAGGTCGTTGACACGTTTTATGTCCGCACCGCGGCGGGGGAGCTCGTCACCGACAAGTTTCACCGTAAAGAAATCCAGCGCGCAATCCTGCACGCGGCCACCTGAGTTGGGCCCTGGTAGGCACGAACCTGCCCCACCCGTTTCGATGACGTAGCGTGGACGAAGTGAGCAGCGACAATTCAGAAGGTCACGCGGTGGGCCCCGACATGGCATCGGATCTGGCGCGCTGGAGCGAAACCCTTGCCGGCATCGCCCGGACAGGGATGGGTTTCACCGAAAGCCTGTACGAACGTGAACGCTTCGAAGAGGTGCTGCACGTCGCCGGGGACATTAAGGCCGCAGCGGCAGGCGTTTCAGGGTCCGACACCGCCCGCGACGAGTTCGTGGGCGAATGGGTCGAGTCGATTGGCGAGGGCGTGCCCGGCTACGTCACCCCGAAGGTTGCAATCGGCGCGATTGTCGGCAACGACGACGGCGAGATACTGCTGGTTCAGCGCAAGGATTCCGGCGTCTGGCTGTATCCCACGGGTTGGGCCGACGTCGGCTACTCACCCGCTGAGGTTGCGGTGAAAGAAGTCCACGAAGAGACCGGCATCGAATGCGTGCCGACTCGGTTGCTCGGCGTGGTCGACGGCCAACGCATGGGTTTCAGCCGATTTGGCATGTACATGCTGCTGTTTCACTGCCGTGCAACGGGAGGGTCGCTGGATCCGCACCCGCTTGAGACCGGCGACGTCGGCTGGTTCGCCCAGGATCAACTCCCTGAGGCCACGGCTGGTGCTGGCTGGTGGGGCGACATGGCGTTCGACGCCATCAACGGGATACAAGCCCCGGCAACCTTCGATGACGTTCGCGACCCCATCTGGCGAACCTGAGAGGGCGTGGTGACCGGCACCGGGTCGTCTTGGTGAGCGACTCAGTCTTGTTCGCGAAGAAACTGTTCGACTTCGTCGACCAGACCTTCAGGATCGACCGGTTCGGCCGTGACGAGTTCGTCGTCGGCTGAATCGTCGGAGATCTCTTCGAGGCGCGACAGGTACTCGACCATGTCGTCGTCGTCGCCAATCAAGGCGGCAACACGGGCGTCGTATTCGGCAGCGCCGGCTGCGAGCGGCTGCAGCGGTGCGGGAGTGCCAATCATGGTGCAGGCACGTTCGACCAACGCCGACGCAGCCTTCGGTGACGGCACCTGGGATGCATAACCAGGAATTGCTGCCCAGAGTGATGCAGTGGCGAGGCCGGCGCGGTGCAACTGATCGTGGAGAACACCAACGATTCCGGTCGGCCCTTCGTACTCGGATCGTTGAAGCTCAAATCGTTCGATGAGTCCCTCGTCGGTGGCGGTTCCGATGAGGGGCACCGGGCGCGAGTGCGGGACGTCGGCGAGCAACGCGCCCAACGAGATCGCCATGGTGACGCCGAAGGTCTCGCAGATGCCGAGGATCTGCTCGGAGAAGGTGCGCCACCGCAGGGCTGGTTCGGGGCCGAGCACCAAGATCACGTCGGTGCCAGGCAACGAGACTGACCACACGCCGACGGTCGGCCACACGATGGTGCGCTGGTTGTCGCTGTCGAGTTTGATCTGCGGGCGCACCGTGGCGAAGTCGGTGAACGGCTCAGGGTCGATCTCGGCGATTGCATCGGCGCCCCACGCTTCGATCATCGTTCGTAAGGCGGTCGACGCTGCATCACCGGCGTCATTCCAGCCGGTGAACCCAGCGATCAGTACAGGTCGCGTCAATGACGGTTGCTTCTGCCAGCGAACGTGCTCGGACCCCACGGTTTCCACGCTACCGTCCCTTCACCGTGAGCGACTTCAACGACTCCTCAGCAGCCGACGCCGATACCGCGGTAACGATCGAGGCGGTCACGGTTGTCGACGACGAGTTGGTGGCAGCATTCGCCCATCTGATCCCGCAGCTCTCGTCGTCGTCGCCCGCGCCGGACGCCGATCAACTGGGGCTGGTCGTGCACGGCGACGACACGGTGTTGTTCATTGCCCGCGTCGACGGATCGATCGTCGGCAGCCTGACGCTTGCCTTCTACCGCATCCCGACCGGCCTGAAGTCGTGGATTGAAGATGTCGTCGTCGACGATGCTGCACGCGGTCATGGAGTTGGCCGCAAGCTGAACGAAGCAGCACTGGCCGAAGCCAAAGCACGCGGCGCAAAAGACGTCAGCCTCACCAGCCGGCCGTCACGCGAAGCCGCCAACCGCCTGTACCAGCGCATTGGCTTTGAAGCCCGCACCACAAACCTCTACCGCTTCAAATTCTAGAGATCGGTCCAGATCGCCCGATTGCGGCGTTGCGTGAACTCCTCATTGAGCAAGCTCAACGTCGTCGTCACGCGCCTTGCACTCGAACGATCTGATCCCGACTCAGTGGATTCATTCTGGAATTGAATCGCGCTTGCGAACGGGGCCCGGAGGCCAGTTGGTTCGACCTCGCAGCTCTTTAGTTGGGTCGGGCTTGGGCTCTTCGTAAGTCTTCGGCGGCTTGCCGCACTTGCCAGTCGCGGTCTTCTAATGCCTGCTCGATGGCGGCTTCTACTGCTGGGCCGTCAAAGGGGGCGAGGGCCAGGACGGCGCGGCGGCGAACGGCGGGCTTGTCGCTGCACGCAGCGATGATCACGTCGACAGCGGCCGGATCACCGATTGCTCCGAGCGCGGCGACAGATGCCTCACGGACGAGCGGTTCCTCGGCGTTTTGGGCCAGTTCCAACAGGCGTTCGAGCACTGCAGGTCGATTCGATTCGTGTTCCCCCGTGGTCCACGCCGCCATCTCAACCACGTTCACGTCGGGATCGGCAAGCAGCGGGACGAGGTCGACCGACCGATGCGTCGCGGCCAGCTCGGCGGCGCGTCGGCGAACGCGAGGGTCGTCGTCGCTAAATGCTTCGACTAATTGCTCGTCGGCCAGTTGACCGAGCCGCTCGAGGGCCCCCAACGCTGTGGCGCGAATGTTGCCGTCGTCGCTGGCGAGCCCGGCCGTGGCGGTGACGACGTCACCCTGATGGCCTGCGACAGCGACGTCTCGGCGGGTCGGTCCGGTCATTGCTTCAACAGATCGGTCAGGGTGATGATGGTAAACGCCAATGCGAACGCAATGACGACGGCCAGAACGGCGCCCATGACGACAGCGATGGCCGAGCTCGCGACCAGAGCCCAGACGCGGCGGACCACGTTTGGGCGCCTGTAGAGCCCCACGGTGGTCTGCGCGACGCCGATCGGCACCCAATTTCTGCGAACAACTGGCGCCTTGCGTGGTGTTCGGGCCGTGGCTCTGGCAGTCTTCCTCCAGCCGGTCCCCAGCAGGGCAACTATTGCGAGCCCGACCATCCAACCGGCCTGAGTGGTGAGATCTGTGACCGACACAACAAACAACATTGTACTCAACACTCCGATGGTCCCACCGGGCACGCTGGCGCCCAACGGCCCGAACGTTGAGTTACCGCGGGCCAAATGGCTCGGACGGCTCGGGTGGCTGCTCGGCGGCTTGGGTCTGATTGCGATGGCGGGAATCGTCGCTGCATCATTGGCTCCGGCAACTCTTGTGGCGGAGAAAGAGAACCGTCGCTTGATGGAGTTGCAGCCGGCGCCGTTTGCGCAGACCCCGGCCTCGGCCGAGTCGGTGAACGAGCGCGTCGTCTTCGGTGACCTTCCCGACGAAGTCAAACGATTCGAGACCAACGGAGACTTCTTCTTCGTCACGGTCAGCGCCCCCAAGCAGTCGCTGCTGTCGTGGTTCGCTGGTCGAGGTGACCCTGCGATCGACCTGCTCACCGCTGAAGACAAATTCGGTGTTCGGACACCGTCGCAGCGCCGCGAAGCAGCGTTGCAACAGATGCGGACAGCGTCTCAGGAGGCGCAGTTCGTGGCCCTCACCGCCGCTGGCTACGAGCCCGAGATCAGCCTCGGCGAAGTCGTCGTCGAAGAAGTCCTCTGCCGTGAGATCGGTGACGACGGACTGTGCGCCGAGTTCTTCCCGTCGGACCTTGCCATTGATCCGTCCGACACGATTCTCGAAGCTGAGGGCATGGAGCTGAACTCGGTCGAAGACCTCTCCGCCGTGCTCGAGGGCAAGTTGCCGGGCGACACGATCGACCTCAAGATTCGTCGCCCCGACGTGGGCATCCTCGACGTGACGGTCGAACTCGCTGCGGCCCCGGACGACCCCACCCGCACGATCATCGGATTCCGTCCATTCGACACCCGAGTCGTCACGCTGCCGTTCCAGGTTGATATCGACACCGGCCGGATCGGTGGCCCATCTGCTGGCCTGGCGTTCACGCTTGCCTTGATCGACGAGCTGACCGACGGTGAGTTGACCGGTGGGCGAAACATCGCCGTGACTGGCACCATCTCACTCGACGGCTCTGTGGGGCCGATTGGTGGCTTGTCGCAGAAGGTCAACGCGGTCCACCAACATCATGTCGACGTGTTCCTTGTGCCGGCCTCGCAGCGTGAATTAGCCGAAGGCGAAGGCGAGCTCCGCAAGAAGCTCACCGACGCAGGCCATGGCGATGTTGAGATCATTCCGGTGGCGACGCTCGAAGAGGCGCTCCAAGCACTGGAGGACTTGGGTGGGGACCCGCTGGTTCCCGTCGACGTCACTCTGAGTTGATTGCCACCATCTCAGCTGTTGAGACGCGTAGTTTCGTTGTATGGCCATGTCCATTTCGCGTCCCGACCCCCAATCGCCGTCGTCCATCGCCGATGCGTCGTTCGGCACGTCACGCCGTGGGTTCGATCAGGCTGAGGTCAAGGACTTTCTGAGAATGGTCGCAGCCGAGCTCGGCCGCATGCGCGAACGCGAGCGTTTTCTCGAACATGAACTTCACGCGGCCCAGTTTGATTCGGGCGCTGCTGCTCCGGTTGACGACGAGGCGATGACTCGGTTGCTTGGTGAAGAAGCCATGCGCGTGCTCATCACCGCCCGCGAGAGCGCCAGCGAGATCCGCCTGAAAGCCGAGCAGTCAGCAGCACAGATGCTGAGCGAGGCCAGCGACGAAGCCAATCGTGTGCGCGAGGAAGCCGAGATCGAGGGGTCGCGCCGACGTGGCGACGCCGCAGCCGATGCTGAGGCCGAACTTTCGATGGCCAAGCAGCAGGGCCGCGAGATGGTCAATGAGGCCCGTGCCTACCGAGAGCGGGTGCTGAGCGAACTGGCACGTCGCCGAGAACTGGCACGTGAACAGATCGAACAACTCATCCACGGCCGCGACCGTCTGATGCAGGCCTTTGAGCGGGCTCGCCTTGTGGCCGTCGACGTCGTTGCCGAGATGCAGCCGCTCGGTGAGCCTGACGAATACGTGAACCTCACGCCGACCACCGGGCCGCTTCCCGTCATGATCGCGAACTCGCGCCGCCCCGCAGCGACAGCTGCTCTGCCCGTCGTTGCTCTTGCCGACGTCGAGGTTGCCGAGGCACCTGTCGCTGAGCCCGAAGCGGACCAGGAAGGTGCGCCGGCTGCCCCGAGCGGCGCTGGCGTACTCCGTGTCGTTGAGGACATCGTGGAGCCCGCCGAAGACGCTCAAGTTGAGGTAGCCGACGACACCGCGTCAGCAGACGACACCGCGTCAGCAACGGACAACGACAGCGCAGTCGAAGAGGCCATCGGCGAACCAATCGTCGACGTCGACGGAGTGGCCGACGAGACCGACATCGCTGACATCGCTGAGGTCGCTGAGGTCGCTGAGGTCGCTGAGGTCGCTCAGGTCGCTGAGGTCGCTCAGCCGAACGACGACGACCGCGATGACGACCGCGATGACCGCGATGTCGTTGTCGATCTGTTTGCTCGCATCCGGGCCGACGTGCCGACAAAGACCGAGTCTGCAGCTGACGAAAAAAACGTTGAAGTTGTTGAAGTTGTCGAAGTCGCTGAAATTATCGAAATTATCGAAGTTGTTGAAGTCGCTGAAGTCGCTACCGACGAAGTTGATGTCGAGTCGGCAATCGAGGCAGCAGCCGTTGGTTTTGCCGAACGTGACGAGGTCGTCACGCCCTTAATTGTGTCGAGCGCGAAGAAGTTGAAGCGGGCGCTCGCCGACGAGCAGAACGACGTCCTCGATGCGCTCCGTCGCGGCGAGTCGGTGCACGAACTCGACGAGATGATTCCGGCAGCGCGCGAACACCTCGCCCGCTACACCGCCGCCATCGCTGACGATCTCGAGAGCGCCGTCCAGCTCGGTGGCGCCACATCGAGAAACGGCACAACCAAGCTGCGTAAGGGTCTCGTGACCGAATCGGTTGGCGCTGCGAATGGCGCTGTCGAGCAGTGGCTGGTCGGGCCGTTGCGTGATCGCCTCGCCCGTTGCATCGCAGAAGGCGCCGGCGACAACGCGGTCGTCACCAAGAAGGTCCGTTCCGTGTACCGCGAATGGAAGACCCAACACATCGATGAGAGCCTCGATGACGTCTTGCGTCGGGCCCACGGCCGTGGCGTGCTCGCTGGTTTTGCACCCGACACGCCCATCATGTGGGGAGCCGATCCGCGCTTCCCTGCGTGCCCCGATTGCGAAGACAATGTGCTTGCTGGGGCCATCACTGCAGGCGACGAATTCCCGACCGGTGACCTGTTTGCTCCCGCCCACCAAGGGTGCCGCTGCCTGTTGGTGGCTGCTGACCGATAATCTTTGCGCCAATGCGGCGCTCACAAGACCTTCCGGTCGATCGCCCACGACGCCGGTTTACCGGCCGTGGCATCCTGATTGCACTCGGCGGACTGTTCATGTTCGTCTTGATCTTCGGGCGTGCGATCGCTCGCTTCTACGTTGACTATCTCTGGCACGACGCCCTCGATCGCGGGGATGTCTTCTGGGGTGTGATCGGTGCGAAATTCGCGCTGTTCGCGATGTTCTTTCTGTTTTTTGCGGTGCTGGCCTGCGTCAACCTCTTCATCGCAGACCGACTTGCGCCCACGTCGTTCCCGGCCAATGTGCATCCGTACGTCGAACGATTCCACGAAGTATTCGGCAAGCGACTCCGCCTCGTTCGCTATATTTCGGCCCTCATCCTCGCCGTCTTGATCGCGCTGCCAGCTGTGGCGCAGTGGCAGCTCTGGCTGCTCTTCCGAAACTCCAAGTCGTTTGGCACGCCAGACCCGCAGTTCGGCGCCGACGTCGGTTTCTACGTCTTCCAGCTGCCCTTCTTAACGTTCCTGCTCGACTGGATGTTCGTCGCCGTCGTCCTTGTCCTGCTCTTCACCGCAGCAGCCCACATCTTGAACGGTGGCGTCGTGTTCGTCTCACCGGCCCCGGTGATCCGCAACGCAACAAAGGCACACGTGGCGGTACTTCTTGCCATCCTGGCCGTGCTGAAGGCTGGCGACTACTGGCTGGATCGTTACGAGCTGACCAACAGCACTCGGGGCATCGTCGACGGTGCCACCTACTCGGTTGTTAATGCGCAGATTCCTGCGATCATGCTGCTGATCCTGATCGCCGTCCTGACCGCTGGCCTGTACCTGTCGGTGATCAAGACCAACTCGTGGCGTCTGCCGCTGCTCGCCTCGGCGCTCTGGCTGGTCGTCTCCATCGTTGGCGGTGTGATCTATCCGGCCATTGTCCAGTCGCTCGTTGTGGATCCGAACCAGGAAACCCGTGAAGCGCCGTTCATCGGACGCAATGTCGATGCGACCCGCGAAGCACTCGGCCTGACCAACGTCGACATCCGTGAAGTGCAGTTCGGCGCGCTCACTGCTGCCGAAGTCGAGGCTGACATCGATCCGCTGACCAACGTGCGCCTGCTCAGCCCGGCCGAAATGGAAACCCGCTTCCTCGTCGACGAGGGCCAAGTCGCTGGACTGAGCATCGAAGACCTCGACGTCGACCGCTACGAGCTCGACGGCAAAGTTGAAGAGGTCCTCGTCGCAGCCCGCGAGCTTGATCTCGGTGGTGTCACCAACCGCAGCTGGCAGGGCATCCATCTGATCAACACTCGCGGGTGTGGCCTTGTGGCGGCGCCGACCAGCAAAGTCCAATCGAACCAGCGGCCCGACTACCGGACGCTCGAACTCGATCGCCCTGAGCTGTACTTCAGCCCGACGCTGAGCGGCTACGGCATTGCCAACACCGCATCGAGTGAACGCGAATGTGATGAGCCTCACAAGTACGAAGGCAAGCTGGGCGTGGCAATGAACTCGTTCACTCGCCGTGCGGCCTTTGCCCTCGCCTTCCTCGACTACAACGTCGTTGGCTCGGGTGCAATCCAGGCCGACTCCCAGATGCTCTGGGTGCGCAACGTCATCGACCGCCTCAACAAGCTGGCGCCCTTCTTGTCATATGACGCTGACCCCTACCCGGTCGCCGTCGACGGTAAAGCAGTGTGGGTGGTCGACGGCTACACGACCTCGTCACGCTTCCCGTATGCCCAGTCCATTGGCGCCGTGCAGCGCTCACCGCAGTCCGGGCTGTCCAACAGCGACAACTACGTCCGCAACAGCGTCAAGGTTGTTGTCGATGCGTACACAGGCGACGTCACCTTCTACATCGTCGACGACGTGGACCCGATCCTCAAGGCGTGGCAGAGCGCGTTCCCTGACCTGTTCACTCCTGGCGACGAAATGCCTCAGGTGATTCGGGAACACCTTCGCTATCCGGAAGATCTGTTCCGCATCCAGACCGATGTGTACTCGAAGTACCGGCTCGACCCGGCGCTGTTCTTCCAGCGCGACGGCAACGCGTGGTCGGTGGCTCAGGCCCCCAGCGCAACGCCGGCGAACAACACGCGGACGACCACCGATGCCGCCACGGAAGCTCCTTCTGCGGCCGCCAACACATTCGCCACCGAGTCGAACGCCGAACGCTTCACTCCGTATTACACGGTCTTTGACACCAGTAAGCCCGGGGAGGAGCGCAAGGAAGAATTCGTCATCCTTCGCCCATTCGTGCCGTTCTCGACGGGGGACACCCGTACCCAGTTGCAGGCGTACATGACGGCGTCGAGCGACCCTGATACATATGGCCAGCTGACTACGTACGTCGTGCAGGAACGCAACGGTCAGCTTCCTGACGGGCCGCTCCGTGTGGCAGGCAACGCCGAGTCACAGTCGGAAATCTCTGACCGCATCACACTCGACAACCAGGATGCTGGCGGCACCAAGGTGCGCTTCGGTGACCTCCAATTAGTTCCCGTCGGCGACGGTCTGATCTGGGTGAGGCCGTACTACGTCGCAGTTCCGCAGGAGACCGGCACAGTTCGCTCTGTCAGTGAGTTCCGCTTCGTCATTGTCTCGAACGGCAACAACTCGGTGCTGGCAAACACGATCACCGAAGGGGTCCGACGGCTGTTCCCCGGCTTCGAAGGTGATGTCGGTGACGTCCTCGGCGTTCCGACCGAACCCAGCGATGTTGTTCCGGTCGTCCCAGTCGAGGACGGCGGCATCGATGTATCTGGGCTGCCCGTCGACGCTGCAGAGCTGTTGACGCTTGCCGACTCGCTCTTCGACGAAGCCGATGACGCACTCGCCATCGGTGACCTCGGTGGGTACCAGGCAAAGGTCGAAGAAGCCCGTGCTCGCCTCGCCGATGCACTCGCCATCCTCGAAGCCGGCTGACCCCACTCGTCCAAGTCATCCGAGCGGTGAGTCTCGGACAGGCTGGGTCGGCGGAACTCTTATCGCCTCACGCGGCTTGGGCGGAGCGGTGAGTCTCGGACCTTATTGTTCGGGTAAGCGTCGGTTGGAGATCAGTGGGCGGCGGAACAGCTCGGCCAGTTCGGCGAGGTCGGCGCGGAACTGGATCTCGTAGCGGGCCTGCTCGGCAGCGAGCTTCTCGGTGCTGCGCTGGACTGACCCGATTGCTTCTGTGACGAGTTCGTTCGCGGCGACAGCGTCGTCGGCTGACGGCTCTTTGTCGGTATCGGCCTGATCGAGAAGCACATCGAGGTCGTTACTCAACTCGGTCAGCTGGTTGGCCAATTCGAGCGACACCTTGTTCATTCGGTTGTCGAGCGCCGACATTTTCTCGGCCATTTCGCTGACCTGATCCTGTACGGCCTGGACGTCGGCAGCGCTCGTGGTGTTGGCGTCGTTCGGAATGGCTGTGGTTGCGGCTGCGGCGCGGAGTTGATCGGCGAGCTCGGCGAGTTCGGTGGCGCGAGCCTGTTCGCTTTCGACGCGTGCAACGTCGGCGTCGCTCAAGGCTGCTTGAGCGGCATTGATGCGTCCGTTGTGATCAGTGATCGAACCGGCCAGTTGGTCGATGCGTCCGTTGTGGTCGGTGACCGAACCGGCCAGTTGGTCGATGCGGGCGAGGAGTGCGTTGATGCGGAGGTCCGGTCGTGGGAGCGGCGGAACCTTCTTCGACTCGACCTCGAGCCGGTCGGCGAGTGCACGAACCTGATCGGAGAGTTCGGTGACCGCACCGAAACGATGGCCGACTTCGCCGACCTGCTGGCCGACCTGGCTGACCCGATCATCGACGGCGCCGATGCGCTGTGTGGCGTCGCCAACTCGGGCGTCGACTTCGCCGACTCGCCGGTCGAGATGTGCGCTGACCACATCGAGGGAATCGACCCGCTGGTACAGCAACGAGTTCGTCTGATCGACGGTGTCGACCATCGAGAGCAGCTCGACCTTCTGCTGATCGGACGCATCGAGTCGCTGTTTGAGGTCAACGAGTTCGGCACGAAGAATGTCGATCTGATTCGGTTCGTCGGTTTTTTTGCGGAAGAATCCCATGGGTCAAACCAAAATCTAGCTGACTACTGTTGGGTCATGGCTGGCAAAGACACTCCGAACAAGATCCTTCTCGAAGAATCGCAAATGCCGACCCAGTGGTACAACATCGTTGCTGACCTGCCGACGCCGCCGCCTCCGGCGCTCCATCCGGGTACGTATCAGCCGGCCGGCCCTGAAGATTTTGCGCCGCTGTTCCCGATGGCGCTCATCGAGCAAGAGGTGTCGACCGAGCGTTACATCGACATTCCTGGCGGTGTTCTCGATGTCTACAGGCTGTGGCGTCCCAGTCCGCTGTTCCGTGCGAAGCGCCTCGAAGCGATGCTCGACACCCCGGCACGCATCTATTACAAGTACGAGGGTGTCAGCCCGGCCGGTTCGCACAAGCCCAACACGGCGGTGCCGCAGGCGTATTACAACCATCAAGAGGGCATCACGAAGCTCACGACCGAAACCGGCGCAGGCCAGTGGGGTTCGGCGCTCGCCTTCGCTACTGCCCAGTACGGGATGGAGTGCGAGATCTGGCAGGTTGCTGCGTCGTACAAGCAGAAGCCGCACCGCAAGACAATGATGGAGATCTGGGGCGCCACCCTGCACTCGTCTCCGTCAAATCTGACCGCATTTGGCCGGTCGCTGCTTGCCGAGAACCCCGACCACACGGGCTCGCTCGGAATCGCCATTTCCGAAGCGGTGGCGATGTGTCTGGAAGATCCCAACGCCCGCTACGCGCTCGGCTCCGTGCTCAACCACGTGTTGATGCACCAAACAATCATTGGTGAAGAGGCCCTGCTGCAACTCGCCAAGGTCGAAGAGGTGCCCGACGTGCTCGTTGGCTGCACTGGTGGCGGTTCGAACTTCGGTGGCCTGGCGTTCCCGTTCCTGCGCGAAAAGCTCGCAGGCAGGATGAACCCGATCATCCGCTGCGTGGAGCCGGCGGCGTGCCCGACGCTGACCAAGGGCGAGTACCGCTACGACTTCGGAGACAGCGCTGGCATGACACCGTTGATGAAGATGCACACGCTCGGCCATAGCTTCGTGCCGGAGCCGATCCATGCGGGTGGCTTGCGCTACCACGGCATGGCGCCGCTCGTTTCGCATGTGTACAACGAAGGGCTCGTCGAGGCGATCTCGATTCCGCAGCGTGAGTGCTTCGCCGCCGCCCTCGATTTCGCCAAAGCTGAGGGCATTATCCCGGCCCCCGAGCCGACGCATGCCATCGCTGCTGCGGTGCGCGAGGCGCTGGCATGCAAGGAGAGCGGTGAAGAGAAGGTCATCCTCACGGCTCTGTGTGGGCACGGCCATCTCGACCTGGCCAGCTACGAAAAATACCTGTCGGGCGACATGGTCGATTACGAACTACCTGACGAAGCCATCGCCGAAGCTATGAAGACCGTCCCGGTTGTCGGATAGTCGTCCGCGAGCCGGGCGCATCGGGCGAATCGTTTCAGAGGACGAGAACGAAGTCGCCGGGGTCGCCGGCTGACGTGGGTTTGAAACCCATGCGGTGCAAATACCGATCGTGGATGTCGGTGGTCGCCTCGGCTCGAAGCTGCGTGATGCCATGCTGGCGGAACACGTTCGACCCGCGTCCGTAGAGCCAGTCGCCGAGCCGCGAGTCCCGGTAGGCGGCGAGCACATAGTCGAGGTCGACGGTGAGCGTGTCGCCGTTTTGATGGCCGATGAGCACGCCGGCGGGCAATCCGTCGCGAGTGAGGACGAGGGCCAAGACGTCATCGCCGACGGGCATGGCGAAGTCGGGCTGGAAGGTGCCGATGTCGCTCGTGTGAAAGCGGATGAAGTCGAGGAGGAACGGTGAATCGGCCGGGATGTCGGACACGCCGAGATCGATGGCTCCGGAGCGGAACTCTTTGGTCAGGAACCAGATGTTGATCGCGGCGATGGCGATGTTTGTCACCATGATCGGTGTCGACTCGATCAGGAAGCCGTAGGTGAAAAACGTGATCGAGCCGCAGAACGAAAGCAGCCGCAGGCGGACAACCGAACTCATCGTGAGCGACGTGACGACTATCGCCGACGCCGCGTAACCGAGGACTTCGGTGCCGGCGAGGGCGATCATGCAGCGGCTTCGGATGCAGCTTTGACCGCAGGCTTGGTTTGGCCGCGGACGATCATTGCCAACGCACCGATCACGCAGGCCATCGCGATGCCTTGCAACGCTGTGACGGCCTCACCGAGGATGATCCACGCGAGTGTGGCGGAGGCGACGGGGATGAAGAGCGTGAACGTCGACCCGACCCAGAGAGGAATCCGCTGGAGCGACCAGTTCATCAGAGAATGGCCGACGATGCCGGAGCCGATGATCATCAGGATCAGCCAGCCCCAATTGGAGGCGTTCGGCCACGATAGGTCCTGTCCGAGGGGGAGCCCGATCACGAGGCAAATCGCTGCCGTCCAGATCGAGGTGCCTGCGGTGAACTCGGTCGATGTCATCGTCGAACGGGACTTCTTCGATGCGATGAAATACGCGCTCCACGAGAACATGGCGCCAACGGCGAGCAGGTCGCCCCGCAAGCTGGTGACGTCGTCCGTTGTTGCGCTGGTGACGACCACGAACGCTCCAGCGAGGGCGACGAGTGACCAGAGGGCGTCGCGTGGTCGGATTTTCTCGCCGAAGAAGCGGGCCGCGATCACGCCCACCAAGATCGGTTGCAGGGAGCCAATGGTCGTGGCGTTGACGACGCTCGTTGCTTTGACAGCTGAGAAGAAGAACACGATGTCGGCACCGAGTGCGATGCCACCCCACATCGACTTGCGAATGATCTGCACCCTGAACGGCACGCCGCGGGCACGCATGTAGAAGGTGAGGCCGATAAAGAAGACGAAGAACCGGTAGGTACCGATCGCCAACGCGTCCATGTCGAGGTACTTCGCGAGGATTGTTCCGGTCGACCACGCGGTGACGGCAATGCCTGCGCCGAGCAACCCACGTGGGGCCTCGCTTGCAGCGGCTGCGCCGGCGCTGGTTTCTATTACTGCGGTCACGGGCGCAACGTATCTGTTCAGTTGGCGCTGAGGGCTTGTTGGGCGGTGCTCACAGCACCCCGCAGGGGCTCGCCCTGCCCGCCCCAGGCCGTCCGCGGCATCGTTCTGAAGAAGCCGGTTGTGTTCGCATCGCGACGGCTCTATCATGGCATCACTGTTCGCCGCGGGGTGGAGCAGTTCGGTAGCTCGTCGGGCTCATAACCCGAAGGTCGTAGGTTCAAATCCTACCCCCGCCACCAACGAAAGCCCTGGTAGATCGCATGATCTGCCAGGGCTTCTTTGCTTCCCAGGGTCGATCTTCTAACCATTCTTCTAACCACGTGGTTAGAAGAATGGTGCGCGAAACGGAGATTCGCGAGGGGTTTCCGCTAGATGATTGGTTCCAAGGGGTTGGTGGTCAGTGGTCGTAGGCGAGTAGTGATCGGGCGGGTCCGGTAGCACCGCTGGTTTCGTTGTGCCAGATCGCGGCGGTGAGCGCGAGGAGTCGTTGCAGGATGCGGGCGCAGACGCCTTCGGGTTTGCGGCCGCCGTGGCGTTCCAAGTCGAGTCGGGCTTTCAAGGTCTGGTTGACCGATTCAATGATCTGACGGAACGGTTTCAGGAATCGGGTGTGCAGTCGTTCCGTCTTTTCTGAGCGCACCTTCGGTCGGATCAGTGTGATGCCGGCGTCGTTGAGTTCGGCCTCGAACGCAGCAGATCGGTAGCCCTTGTCGGCCATCAACACCTGACCTGGCCGCCCGCCGAGTGCCGGATCGAGGTGGATCATCGCCAAGGCGGTGTCGCGTTCGTCGGTCTTGGCTCCGGTCAACGCGTAGGCGACAGGCAGCCCCGATGGCGTGGCGATGAGGTGCAGTCGGAGTCCCCAGAAGAAGCGGGAGTGGCTGGCGCAGTAGCCGTAGGTGGCGTAGCCGGCCATGTCAGATCGCTTCACCGTTTCACGGCTGCGGCCGCACTCGACTGGGGTGGAGTCGACCAGCCAGAGGTCGTCGTTCCATGACGGGCAGTCGCGGGCGAGCGTCGCGATGATGTGTTGCATCGTGGCCGCGGCGTGGCGGAGTCGTTTGTTGTAGCCGGAGCGTTGCGGTAGTCGTGGGAACAGGCCGAGCAGGTGGATGTTGGCGTGGCGGATGAAGCGGGCTTCGGAGGTGTAGCCGAGCAGGGCTTGGATGACGGCGAGGGTGATCAGTTCGGCATCGGTGAGTTTCGGGGCGATCCCGATGGCGGGCCGTTCAGGTGCCCACTGTGGGTGTTCAAGCAGGAGGTCGTCGATCGTGACGCAGAGTCGGGTTGCGAGGGTGTCCAGGTCAGGGTTCATGCGCTGTGTCCTTTGGGATCAGGGTTTGTGTAGGCCCCTGATCTTGGACACCCTCGTGAACCAGATGGTGGATCATCGCGCGGAGCGCGCGAACCCCTTGGAACTCATCATCTAGCATCTGCTCGTGGCAGATGACGGCGGCAACCTCAATCTGGGCCACATCCTTGCGGCAGGAGGGGTCACGAGATTCGACGACGTCATGGCCATCCGGCATACCTACAAGACGTTGGAGGGCATCCGCACGTCCGCCGACGCGACCCCGGCGAATCTCCTGGCTTTCACGCGCCACCAGGATCTGCGGGCTTCGAAGATCCCCCAGCAGCCCGCAAACACTTGGCTGATCTTCATGGGGGATGGGGCACGCCGTTCCCGGTTCGTGTGCGCTTATGAGAATCGTGGCGAAGTTCTTGGCGAGAGAACCGCCGATTCGCGCTTTTTCGACCTCCACGAGTCCGAGATGCTGGCAGCGCTGAGGAACCGACTCGTCATCGAATGGCCGAAGGACACGATCAACTGGGCAAAGGGTGGTGAGATCGCAGCCGCATTCCCGCTCGTCGAGATCGCGGACCCGAATGCCGTTCCCTTCCCCGGCTTCGACCGACTGCTCATTCCCTACGAAGAGTTGGTCGACGTCGTGGCGGACCATCGCTACAGCGAATGGCAGGCCGCCTTGAGTTCGGTGCAGGGCGTCTACCTCATCGCTGACTCAACGAACGGCAAGCTTTACGTGGGCAAGGCCGACGGTCGAGAGCGGATCCTGGGGCGCTGGGGCGCCTACGCCCGCGACGGACACGGCGGCAATGTTGCACTGCGAGACCTCGCGCAACTCGACCCGAGTCACGCCCGCCACTTCGTTTTCAGCATCCTGCGCGTGTTCGGTCCAAGCGTCATCGCGAGTGAAGTGGACGAGGCTGAGGCCCACTACAAGCGAGCGCTCCTCACACGACGGCCGTTCGGCATGAACTCGAACTGACACAACCTTCCGGCAACGACAGCAGCCCCGAGCGTTCGATGCCGGGGTACAAGGGATGCGACGAGGACTGGCAAGCGACCCTGAGCAGATCCTCGTCGAACCCCGAAGTGAGCAGGTGAGATGGCTCGTTGTTACGGCTACGCTCCCTGCGGTTCCAACCCTAAGCGGAGGTAGTGATGTCGATCATGGGCGGGTGATCGCTGCGATTGCAGCGATATGCGGATTGGTGGGCTGCACATCGGAGCCGACCGCGGAGTCATCAACGGTGATGCCCGATGTCATCGGCACGAGCCTCGATGTTGCTCTCAGCGACATCGAACGTGCTGGCGTCGAGGACGAAGTCGAAGTGCTCGGCGGCGGCACGTTCGGCATCCTCGACGAGTCCAACTGGCAAGTGTGCGAACAGGTGCCAGACGCCGGGCAAGACGTCACTGACCCACCGCGACTCTCAGTCGACCGCTCATGCGACGAAGAGGAATCCGACTCGGCCAGCGAATCGGACGAACAGGCGTCGTCGGACACAACGCCACCGACCGAACCTGAGCCAGTTACGACGGACGCACCAGTCGAAGAGCCTGAGCCTGTCGCGACGGACGCTCCGATCGAAGAGCCTGAGCCCGTGGACACCAGTGCTCCCACGGTGGAAGTGTTGACTGCTGAGAACAACGAGGATCTTGCGGCTCTGTTGACTGGGCCCGGCGAGTGCGATGACTCTGTGAGCGCATTCGCTTCCAGCTATCGAGGCCGGACCATCGAGTTCGACGGCAACGTTGCGTTCGTGGCGAACCACGACGACTACGACACCCGCTTCGACTTCCTCATCTACGTGGGCGACTTCAGCGACACCGTCGCCGCTCCCGGCCCGTCGTTCCAATTCGAGGACGAGAACTTCACCGACCTCAAAATGACCGGATCGAACATTCCGGACGCGATCGGGCCTGGCCTCAACATCAGGGTGGTCGCCGAAGTCGAAGAGTTCACCGAGGGCTGCCGTCTGCTCCTCGACCCGGTCTCGACCGAAGTTCGCTGACGCCAGCGGACGACGAACCTCCCATTTCGTCGTCAACAGAAGCGCGACTGGAATCTGACGATTGACGAAGTGGCCTCGTCGGTGCAAGAAAGCGCCGTATTCCACGCAGATCCTCGCCGTACCCCCAGAAGACCGTTCTGGCGCCTGAGGTTTGAGCTGTGTGAGCTCGAAGTGGCGCAAACTCACCTTTGTCGACGGGCATTCCGACCGGACTCTGTGACAGCCCATCGCTACAGTGATCGACATGACGACCGCTCCACTGACTTCCGAAACACTGCGCCGGCAGGTTGAGGCCGTGGTCGCGCCCTATGGCCTGTCGGTCGATGATTTCGTAGCATCCGACGTGGACGATCTTCCGAGCGATGAGCTCCGCGACCTTTGGCTGATGGTCAAGGGAGCCTTGGCGCCCTCGCAATAGCCGGCAGTACGGCGTGGGGAATCTCATCGAGTCGGCCGAAGCGTTCGCATCAATCCTGACTGAAGTCGTGAACGGTACCGTCTCGACAGACGTTCGTTTCGTTGTTACACCGTTCGAGGGTCCACCGGAGCTCGCCTGGGTATACCCGGAGGGATCGACCCCGGCGTCCGTCTCGTTGATTCCCATCGTCGCCGGACTCCCAGACGGAGAGCCGCCCCGGTTGTGGCTCCGCACCTCCTTCCAAGTGCGACTCGACGACACTGGAGATCATCTCGCCGTGCAGCAGTCTGTGTTCGGCCTGGTCATCGACGAGAAGACCAAGCGGCCAGCCGTGCGCGTCGAATACGACCGCGACAAGGGGAACGAACCCGACGACAACAGCCCTGCCCGGCACCGGCGTAGTGCGGCACATGTGCAGATCCATGGCTCCTCGGAGGAGCTTGCATACGTCCAAGGCCTCAACGGCGACCGCCAGCTTCGTGGCCTGGAGAAGTTCCACATCCCAGTAGGCGGCCGGCGATTCCGGCCCTCGATCGAGGACTTCATCGAGTTCCTCTGGACTGAGCGTCTCATCCCCGGTCTGCACCCAGGATGGGAGGACGTACTCACCCGCCATCGGTCGGACTGGCTCGCACTGCAGCTTCGCGCCGCTGTGCGCAACGACCCTTTCACGGCAGTGTCTCAGCTCCAGACAATGGGCTATGCCGTTGAGCCTCCGCAGGACCGATCGGCCCCAGTCGCTGATCCTTCCCGGCCAGACTGATCCGATGAGCCTGTACGATTTTGCCGGCCTCGAGATTGAGACGGATCGATGGGAGAGCGATGATTCCTGATCTCGACCTCGCCAGGGTCCGCAAGTGGATTGACCAACGGAACGCCGAGATGCCGCCGCGGGCGCGTGACCAGATCCGCTTCGAGATCGACGTCACCGACCGCACGATCACCGTGCTCGAATGTCGGCCACCGTGGCGCAAGGGCCTCGGCACGGAGTGGACTCGGTTCCCGATCTGCCGCTTCCGCTACACGAAGGTGCGCAGGCAGTGGTCGCTGTACTGGCGAGATCGAAACCTGAAGTTCCACGAGTACGACCTCGCCGAACCGACACCACACCTCGACGCGCTCATCGAGGAAGTGAAGCTCGACCGCACCGGGATCTTCTGGGGCTGACCGCTCACCCTGACGTTGCCGACCGATCGGACACATTCGCCTCGGGGACCGACTGCTGCGCCGGCCCCGCACGAATGATGCCAGCGATGACCGCCGAGTCGACCGGGCGGTAGCCCGTTGCGTCGACGCCGACGTTGATCATCCGACCCTCCTGGGCCCAGCGGTCGTGAACGTGGCCGTGCAGCAGCCACTCGCCCTTGTCCATCGGGCGGCGCTCGACGAACCGGTCGTGATGCTGGCTGTCACCACGGTACGGGAAATGGCACACGACGACGGTCGTACCGCCGACGTCGACACGCGTCGACCCCTGCACCACCTTGTCGAAGCCGGCATCCAGGTAGCGCTCGGTCCATCCGTCAGCTCGACGACCATGCCCAGCCCAGCAACGATCGTGGTTGCCAGCGACGAGAATCTTCCGGCCATGCAGTGCTTGTGCCATCGGCAGCGTGTCGGCGATCTTGCCGAGCGCGAAGTCGCCGACAACCCAGACCGTGTCGTCCGTGGCAACCATCTCGTTCCAGTTGTCGATGAGGGCGTCGTTCATCGCATCGACGTCGCGAAACGGTCGGTTGCAGTAGTCGATGATGTTGCGGTGGCCGAGATGGAGGTCGGCCGTGAACCACGTCGTCACGGCTCGACCTCCGGCTCAGACCGCGTCGGGCTCGGCGCGATGTGTCCGGTGTCCGGGGGAGTCGGCCAGCGGACGTCGAGCGTGGCCACATCGAGGATCAGCCAGCCGCCGATGGTGTCGCCGTCGCAGCTGAGCCCGACCGTCCGCGTCGACTGCCAAGCAAGCGCGCCGGACTGTTCGGTCGTGACTCGATCAATCCACGTGAGCTCAGTGTCGTGGGCGTGGTGCCAATGCCCGTGGAACGCGATGCGCGGCCGAGTCGCCTCGACTGCTGTCGCGATCAGTGACCGGACCTGGTCGGTGCGGACCTGATCCTCGGCTGGCAGCTGCCACGTTGCCAGGTCGAGCCTTGCCGGCGCGTCATGAGCGATCAGCACGTCGAGGGGTTCGCCGCCGAGGTGAGCGACGTCGGAGCGTTCTGTCATCTCGTTCGGCCACCAGTCGCTGCCGTGTGTGCGGTCGCGCCAATCGACAGAGAACGCCCCGCCAAGAAAGCCGAACGTGAGACCTCCAAGACTGATCCTCGCGCCGCGCGGGATGTACGTCACGTGATCGCTCAGGGCGATCGGTGTGTCGTTCTTGCGATGCTCGGCGAGAGCGGAGTGGTCGTCGTGGTTGCCGTCGATGAACCAGAGCTCGACACCGTGGCGCGCACAGGCGGTATCCACGGCCGTCAGGAACCGAGGCCCGTCGGGATGGTGCGGGAAGTAGCCGAAGTCGCCCACCTGGATCACGATCGGGCAGCCGTGCGCAGCCGCCGTTGCAGCAAGCCCCTCGACCCACGGAGTGTTCCCGTGGGTGTCGCCCGCCACGAACACGCGCCGAACATTGTCTCGTGTAGCGAACGCGGCGTCCATGCGACCAGTGTGGCCACCGAGACGACCAGACCTTGGACGAGTTTCGGCGAGCCCACTGGTTGCCGAGCAAAAATGAGACGATCGTTGCGAAAATGAGTTGAATCTCCCGATGTTCGATTGCTGCAGCGCAGACGAGTACGTTGGCGTCGGCTTGCGAATTTTTCGAATTGCAGTATCATTGGGGTCTCAGGAGGAAAACCAAGATGACTGCATCCACGCTGGAACACACGGTCTTGCCGCCGACCGAGCCGCTTGACGAACTCGTTGCGATGCTCCGGACATTTTCGGGGCCTGAACTGGCGACAACCCTGTCTGGCCCCAATGGCCAGCATTTGATCCTGCCCGCTGAGGTCTTCGAGGTGCTCCGTGACATCGTCGAGGCCATGGCAGCAGGACAGGCCGTCACGATCGCACCTGTCCATCAACGACTCACGACGCAGGAAGCGGCCGACCTGTTGGGCGTGAGTCGCCCGACACTCGTGAAGCTCCTCGAGGCCGGCGACATGCCCTTCGAACAACCAGGTCGGCATCGCCGGGTCCGCCTCGCCGATGTTCTCGCGTACCGGGAGCGCAGTTCGCTCGAACGCCGTGCGGCTCTCGATCGCATGGTCGAGATCGCCGACGAGGCCGACATGTACGAGCGGAC
>Ga0105052_10001822_pt1 | contig 27192 bp, 22 predicted proteins | sample FRY03_FD_78094 | JGI IMG/M metagenome (GOLD analysis project Ga0105052, IMG submission 78094) | Freshwater microbial communities from Lake Fryxell liftoff mats and glacier meltwater in Antarctica - FRY-03 | ecosystem: Environmental > Aquatic > Freshwater > Ice > Glacier meltwater ... | reverse complement strand
TTGCTCTGTGCTGGCATTTACTCTGTGTGTTAAAAGTGTCTGTAGTATTATTACTATACTTAACTTTATTATGAGTTTCACTTGTTAAAGTTTATATGATTTGCGTTTGTCCGGCAACCTTATGTAAGTATCTAATCATACATTAACTATATAAATTTTGTTGAATTAAGAAAAATATTGAACGAATTTGATTAACATCACCTAAAATTCTTTCGGCATTTGCTATAGCCTTATATTTTAAATTAAGTAAAACCGGCAATTTCCGCTCATCAAGTTCCGAAACACCTTTTTCCTCATATTTAGAAAGTACAAAATCTAAAAATTCAATTTGTTGATCATCTAGCTTGCCAAATGTATTATCCTTAGCCTTTTTTACCCTCTCTTCTCTAGTCATCATAGGTGTATTATAAGCAAGGTAAGAAAACACATCAAATAAATCACAGTTTTTTGCATCTAATACTTTTTGCAGGTTTTCTAACTGTTCAAAATCTATCCCCATCTCAAATAATCTATCTAAAAATTGCTTTCTTGTAGTTGGATTAGACCAAATATTTTTCAACTCATCTTCATTTTTAAATAATTCAGGCAACACACCATAAATATTTTCTATAAACTGCTCCGAAGACATGGGTATGCCACTAGCACTCCAAAATGAAGTCGAGATCATATGTTGAATTTCTCTTTCTTTTCCATCTCGAAGTTTAATCTTAAGTTTTTTCTTTCTTTCTAAAGATTGATCAAAATCAGCATTATATTCATGTTCAGCCCTATCATTCATTAATAGCGGTTTTACTACAGGTGCCTTATAATCAGTGTCATCATTAACAGGTTCACCATCCCACTTATCATCTGCAAAATGCTTATAGGCATCTACATAGTCATAAATCGTAAAATATTCTTTCCCATCAAAAAGTCTAGTACCTCGACCAATAATCTGCTTAAACTCGATCATAGAATTAACAGGGCGCATTAAAACAATATTTCTAATGTTTCTAGCATCTACTCCTGTAGATAATTTTTGTGAAGTAGTTAAAATTGTTGGGATTGATTTTTCATTATCTTGAAATTCTCTTAAAAACTGTTCACCTCGTTCACCATCATTTGCAGTTACCCTAACACAATAATTTACATCTTTACTATCTTTGTATTGGTTTATTAAATCTCGCACAGCGGCCGCGTGGATTTGGGTGGCACAAAATACAATTGTTTTTTCGTTTTGGTTAATTTCATCCATCATTATCTGTACTCGTTTAGCCTCGCGCTCTTTTATCTCAATAATTTTATTAAAATCTTCTTCTTCATACACTTTACCTTCTTCAACCTCTCCTTCTATAATCTGATCATCAGAAACATAGACATATTCATCCAGAGTAGTTTGAATCCTTTTAACTTTGAAAGGAGTTAAAAAGCCATCATTCACACCTTCTTTTAATGAATAAATATAAACTGGTTCACCAAAATAACTATAAGTGTCAATATTGTTCTTGCGTTTTGGAGTAGCAGTCATACCCAACTGAATAGCAGGAGAAAAATACTCAAGTATTCCTCGCCAATTACCTTCATCATTCGCACCACCACGATGGCATTCATCAATAATAATTAAGTCAAAAAAATCACGGGGATACTCTCCAAAATATGGTGTTTCTTCTGAACCGCTCATAAAAGTTTGGAAAATTGTAAAATAAACACTGCCACCCATAGGTACGCCGCCTTTTTTACGAATATCTAATGGATTAATACGTACCAATGCATCCTCATCAAAAGATGAAAAAGCATTAAAAGCCTGGTCAGCTAGAATATTTCTATCAGTTAAAAATAAAATTCTCGGCCTTCTGCCAGCATCTTTTTGCAAATTCCATCTGGTTTGGAATAACTTCCAAGCTATCTGAAAAGCTATAAAAGTTTTACCAGTGCCTGTAGCCATAGTAAGAAGTATTCGACTCTTTTCTTCTGAAACAGCATCTAAAACCTTATTTACAGCAATCTCTTGGTAATATCTAGGCCTTTTAGTTCCTCCAATATCTTCAAATGGCTGACTAGAAAATTTATCTTTCCAATCGTTTTGATCTGAAAACGTCGCATTCCAAAGCTGGTCTGGAGTTGGGAAACTCTCAACACTCTCTTCCTTGCCTGTTGCAAGGTTTATCTCATAAATATCTTTCCCATTAGTAGAATAGGTATAATCGATATAAAGCTTTTGAGCATATGCTTTAGCCTGAGCCACTCCTTCTGATGCCCCCACATCTAAAGCTTTAGCCTCCACTACAGCTATTTTTACATTATTATAAATCAGAATATAATCAGCTATTTCTGGTTTACCCCTCAAACCACCTGTGTGAATTCTTCCATCAGTAATTCGATGTTCTCTTAGTATTCTAGAACCTTCAACCTCACCCCAACCACTAGCTTTTAGTTTTGGATCTATATATTCGGCTCTGGTTTCTGCTTCGTTCATAGTTTAACCTTTAAATAATTTAATATAGTCTTCCATAGAAAATAATCTATTTCTAGAATATCCAGTTTTTTCTTTAAGAATTCCAAGACTCACAAAATCATGCACTAAATTATTAGCTGCAACATATTGAATATCTAACGCCTTTTCAACATCTTTTATCTTTAATATAGGGTCAGAAAACAAATACATCAAAAGCTTTCGACCCCTTTCTGCCTTTCTACCTAAAGAAGATATTTTCACTTCATAATCTTCTCTCATTTTAAGGATACTTTCAAAAGTTTTCTTAGAATTTGTACTAGTTTCTATAACCCCTTCAAGGAAAAACAAAACCCACTGATCCAAATCATCGTTCCTTCTAACTTTATCTAGTGAATCATAATAAGATTGTCTATGATTTTCAAAAAATTTCGAAATGTATAAAACAGGGTTTTTCAAAAAACCTATCTCTATTAATTGTAATGAAATCAACAACCGACCAATACGCCCGTTACCATCTAAGAATGGATGAATAGTTTCAAACTGATAATGCCCAATAGCAATTTTAATAAGTACAGGAATATCTAGAAAATTATTGTGCCAAAATTTTTCCCAATCAGAAAGCAATAATGATAAATCTTTATAATGCGGAGGAACAAAGTGAGCAGAATTTATCGAGGCTCCTCCAATCCAATTTTGACTTACTCTAATTTCACCGGGCATTTTATGTTCACCACGAACCCCATACAAAAGAATTTTGTGAATTTTTTTTATCAAATGAACAGAAACAGGTAATTCCTTTAGATTCCCTATTGCTTTATCCATTGCTGATATATAATTCTTTACTTCTTGCCAATCATCTTTTTCTTCAGGATCAATTTCATCTTCTTTCAAAAGAGCCTCATCCATACCTGTCTTTGTTCCTTCTATCTTTGAAGAACTTACAGCCTCTGACACAATATGCATTTTTATAAAAAAATTAATATCAGGAATAAGACTTCCATACGCATTTAGTTCACCAAGCAACCTTGTAGCTTCTTCTAATGCAATAAGTATTTTTTTATCTTCTATGTCAAAATCTCGATCAATTAAAGCAGGCGAAAAACATTGATATTGTTGAAGTTTTCCTGCGTTTATCACCTTTTTCTCTCCAGCTCTATAGTTTTTCATATAAATAATATAACATATCTTATTATCTTTTACAAGTCAAAAAGATAATATGGATTATCTTATTATCTTTTACAACTTACCATTAAACGCCTTTTTTAACACTGACTTTTTCAACTCATCCAAATTCGCCAGTTTTTGTTGGTAAATTTTTTCAAGTTTTTTGGTTTCGGCGGAAAGTGCGTCAAGTTTAGCGATGATGGATTTTTGTTCAGGGATAGATTTTGGATATGAAATAATCTGCTCTCTAAATTCACTATCATTCACAGCTGGGTAACTGGCTCCCTTTTGTAATTTTTCCATTTTTTTATTAAAACCATTTGTTAAAAGAAAATAAAAAATTAATTTGTTCTCAATAAACTCTTTCCCTTTTAGTACAAAATATCCAGGACTACAAACTTGATTATTGTATTCATTTGGAATTATAGCTACCCGTCTTAGTGTAGGTCTAACAGTTGCAAATATAATATCATTTGTTTGAACAAGTTTTTTTGCTCGACTTGGAGCATCTTTACCTTTTAATAAGGTTGTATTTTCTATTGATAAATTTTCTTTGTTAACACTTGAAACATCAATATATATAAATTCTTTTTCAGGATTACTAGAAGGATTGATATTTTTTGTTTTATGTATAACTTCACCCAACTTTTTCTCTTCCCAATTTTCCCCTGTATTTTCAAAAATACTTTGCAAATACGATTCAAAAAGCTCTTTGGAATTTGCTAGATTTTTCTCAGCATTTTCTTTCGCCTTCGCAACATTTGCAAAAACCTCATCCAAAACTTTCACAATTCGGTGTTGCTCGGGGAGGTGTGGGAGAGGGATTTCAATTTCTTTTAATTTTGTCCCTGAAAGTTCTTTAAATGTAGTACCTTCACCTAAGTCATTTAATAAATCAACAGAATTTTTAAGAAAATAAAAAATAAAATTAACATCAAGATTTTTTTCTTATTTATAGCAAGATACCCGATTGGCGCCCGTGTAGATAAAATAATAGAATCAACTGGGAGAATTTTTGCAGAAGAATTTTTTAATCCTGATTCTGTAATTTTTCTTGTAGTTTCTGTAACAAAAAAAGAATCAAGTTTTCCCAAATCTTTTGGAGTAATCCACAAAATATTACCACCCCAATATTTCAAGATGTTTGTTTTTGGTGTTCCACCGTTTACAATTTCACAAACCTCACCGAGTTTTTTTGTTTGCCAATTAGTTTTCATAAAATTTTAAAATTGTTCTTTGACTATTGAAATCTTTGTATCCATAGATAATGAAAATGATCGAAATAACAAGCAGTATGACTAAGATTACATAAATTGGATTTTTAAAATCATCCCAAGTTAATGATTCTAACTTCTTAATCACAGTATTTATGCATAAAATGAAAAGTAAAATTGAAGCTATAAAGAAGATGGAAACGCCAATTATTAGGAAGGGATTTGAAATTGACTTAAAAACTTGAATCTCAAGACCAAGATATGTAATTAAACCAACAAAAACCCCAATAAGTGTGATCAAATCAAATTTACTTTTTTCAAAATCATCTTTTAAAGACGAAATTTTATTTTTTTCAGTATTAAGCTCTTCTTTAAGTTGTAAAAAATCTTTCTTTAAACTATCAAAGGTTTCCGTATTTACCGTACTCTGAATTCTAGGATCATCACTTATTTTTGATGAGTCTACTTTTTTTTGAAATGTATTTGTATTTTTTTCAGTCATATTAAATTTTAATGCTAGGTAGAATAACCTTTAAAGCAAAGGTGTATACTCGGCCAGATGTATTCCCGACAATACCAACAACAGGTATACTTGGACCACCGATAATTACATTATTAGAGATTTCGCCCTGTAATGCGATAGTCATAAACCCATCAATTAAAGTAAACCCATCTTCTCCAGTAATTGGTGTTTGCGTTAATTTCTTCTGCAAAGCTTTTTCCAGCTCTGCTTTTATGTTTGAAAATTTAATAGTATTCATAATTTATCTTTTAGATTTTATTGATAATAAAATCTTTAACTTTCCTCCTTTAAGTTTTTATCTTTTCGCAACAAAGTACTTACTTTTTTTGCCCGCAAACTCTTGGCATCTTTAGCATTTACAATACTTTCCCCCGTTTGCTTTTCAATTTCTAGCCTTGCTTTTTTTGCTACAAACCCGCCTTTACGTGCTACACCTTTATTTTGTTCAAGTCCTTTTGGAGTTTGTTTTTTAGATATTTCCGCTGTTGATGCTTCTGCCAACATATTAAGCACTAGTTCCAAATTACTCATGTTATCTCGCAGATTTTCTTTTTTCAGTCCTTTAAATTTTTTATAATCCTTAACGCTTTTATCAGCCCAAGCTTTGGTAATTTCGTCTGTCAAAATAGCATATTCTAAGCCTTCTTTCATCCCTCGCTCTTGCCATTCATCCGTCAACTCTTTTCTGACTTCAATGCTTTTGAGCCGTTGATTGATCCACTCTTTGGAATAACCTTTTTTTAGATAGGTTTTCATCGCGCGGTCAAAAGCCAATTCCGGGTCTTCGGTTTCTTCAATTCTTTCATAACCAACTTTTGCCAGCCACAGCTTAAATGGTTCTGCTTTTGGCGAAGGAACTGATTGAATTACACGCAATAAATCCTCCGTAGAAAAACAATCAGTTTCCCTTTGTTTTCCATCAGAAGCAATCATTTTCAATCGTACGATTTTTTCGTACACTTCACTTCCTTCGGTTTTAAGTTTACCTTTCAAATCACTCCAATATCGTTTTGGAATGCTTGAATCAGTTAAAATTTCAATTACATCAATAACAGAAAAATACCACTGCTCTTTTGCTTCATCCCAAATCCTACGAACTTGTTTTTCATTGAATAAAATTATTGAATTTTCTTTTTTCATAATTTTTATAAAAATAATTTGATACTATCCAAAACCTCTCCACTCTCTTCATCTAACTTTTTCATCTCCTTTAAAATATTTTTCGGTTCTCGCAAAATCACCTCATCGTTTTTGTTTGGATTTTTTACAGATAAGTCGAATGTTTCTTGATTAATATCGTTAATATCTATGCTCCAAGAATTATCAGAGTCTTTTTTATCCTTTTGAAGTTCTATAAATTCTGCTAAGTCTTTTTCGTTTAAAGAATTAGTTTTCCCAAGGTTTCTGTCTAGATTAAGTTGATAAAACCATACTTTTTTAGTTGAAGAACCTTTTTTAAAAAATAGTACTACTGTTTTAACTCCTGCCCCTTGAAAAGCTCCGCCTGGTAAATCAAGCACTGTATGTAAATTGCAAGTTTCTAAAAGTAATTTACGAAGACTAACCGTTGCATTGTCTGTATTGCTTAAGAATGTATTCTTGATAATAATGCCAGCTGTGCCACCTGCTTTTAGAATTTTTATGAAATGTTGAAGAAAAAGATTGTCTGAAGAGCTAGACTTGATATTAAAGTTTTGCTGAACTTCGGTACCGATCTTAGCTCCAAAAGGTGGGTTAGCTAATATTACATTAAAACGATCTTTTTCTTGAAAGTCATTAATATTTTCGGATAAAGTATTCATGTGTCGAATATTAGGTGCTTCAACTCCATGTAAAATCATATTCATAATGCCAATAATGTAGGCTAATGACTTAATCTCTTTGCCATAAAATGTCTTAGTCTGCAAAGTTTCCATTTCACCTGAAGAAAGTTTTGTTTTATCTTTAGTTAAATAATTAAATGCTTCAACCAAAAAGCCAGCACTACCGCAAGCTCCATCATAAATAGTTTCACCAATCTTAGGGTTAACGACTTTAACTATTGTTTTAATAAGTGGTCTTGGAGTGTAATACTCTCCACCATTTCTACCAGCGTTACCCATTTTAGCGATTTTAGCCTCATAAAGATGGGATAATTCGTACTTTTCTTCATACAGCCTAAAATGCATCTCATCAACAATGTTAAGAATGTCTCGTAGTTTATAACCACTTGCTAGTCTATTTTTTAGCTCACTAAAAATCTCACCTATCTTATACTCAATTGTGTCTGAATCATCAACTCTAAATTTTTTAAGATAAGGAAACAATTTGATGTTAACAAAGTCTCTTAAATCATCACCAGTTAAGGCTTTATTATAATCAATCTTGCTATCTTTAGTCTTTGGACAAGCCCAGGAATCCCATCTAAACTCTGGTATTAAAATATACTTGTACTGTTTACCTGCCAACCTACTTTCAGTTTTTCTAGTCTCTTCTAAATCATCTAAGTATTTAAGAAATAAAATCCAAGATGTTTGTTCTACATAATCAAGTTCAGTTCCACAACCAGAATCGGTATGCAAAATATTATCGATATTTTTAAATGCTTGTTCAAACATATTTATTTTCTATCTCCTTATTTAAAAGCTGTATACTATGTGCTGACCTCTGCACATTTCCCTATTATAGTTGTTTTAGTTAATTATCCCAGCAATTTAAAGTTATTCTTGTGTTTCTTTTAACAAAACTATTCAATTTTCTTTTTTTTCATAATATTTTTATCTCAATTATCAATTTATTCTTTGCTCTATTATAGTCACTTTAGTCAACATTCCCAATTTTTGCATATGTTGTTTGATTTGTAATTGTGTAAAGTTCAACCGATTAAAAGATTTAAATTATTTATAGATTCTGGATCAAGTCCGGAATGACGAGTATTGAAAAGTGGATAAATTAAATTGGCGGAGGGAGTGGGACTCGAACCCACGGGCCGCCGAAGCAGCACGGTTTAGCAAACCGTTCGATTAACCACTCTCGCATCCCTCCTAGTTAATTTATATATTATACCTTATAGCTAATAATCTATCACTATTTCTAAAAACTCTGTTTTCCTAGGTAGAGGTAGTTTTGGTTTTGTGGGTATATATTAATAATATCTGACTCTTTTATAACTACATCGCCCATAAAGTGGGGAAAGGTTTTATTTAGATTAAAGTACTTTATATTTTCTCGTTTTACTCCTTCTCTTTCAAAGTAATATATTACCCCAAAGTACTTAATTGGGTCAGTCGTAATTACTATTTCAGGCTTTTTTTCTGAATTGTTTATAGTTTCGTATGCTAAATATCCGTACCTATAATTTGTAGGATGATTAAACGCGTAATAATCTAAGCATGTATACCCGGCTATTATCAAAATAAAAATTGTTATTAGGAATAGCTTAAGTGTTTTTATCTGACTATCAATTAGACCTACAAAAAATAAAAGTAAAAATGGAACTGTAAATATTAAGTACCTTGTTGTAAATATTGGTGAGAAAGTTGAAATTAAGACTACTAGCACAACTGGGGTAAGCCCAAATACTAATGAGATTTTTAAGATATTTGCATTAATTTTTTTATACCCAAACCCAATTATTAATGCAAAACATATTAAAATTACAAGGGTAAAAGATATTGGTATGTAATTTAATCCTGCCAAATATGTAAATGTTGCGGTGAATATCTCAATGACACTTACCTTTTCAAGCCAAAACCCGTTACTTTTGCTTATTGTTTGTTGTATTAAGATTGGTACCCACGGAAGGTAAAATAATACAGGTAGTATTAAATACGGCTTTGCAACAAGAGCAAAAACATCTGTGGCTAGCTGGGATACGTTCTGAAATAATATTTGAGATCGGTATTTTTTTAAGATACTTAAACATTTGTATAGAAAAAACATTAAATAAAATATTAGGTAGTAGGTGTGCATATATAGCCCTAGTATGTTTGAGATTACAAACCCAATCTTATTTTTAGAAAAATAAAAGTAGATTGATAAGATACTTAAAAAGACCATTGCTGAGTATGGCCTTAGCTCAAAGGCATAATAAAATAGAAAGATGTTGGTAAGTACAGCAATTGAATAAAGTATGGCGCTTAATCTTGTTGTAAAAAGTCTTGCAAGTTTAAATGCCATTACTGCACTTAATATATGAAATATTAATGGAATCTGCCTTAGGTAAAATGATGAGGTACCAAACGTAACTATTAATAGTTTTGTAACCAGATAATATAAAGGTGGATTAAAATCTTTTGCAGTAAGTAATATTATCTCTAGATAACTTTTCTGAGATAGAAATATTGTAAATATTTCATCACGCCAATAGTCTTGTGTCCAGAGTGTATATGATTGTTCAATAAAATTTTTTATATCCATTTTTTAAGCAGTTTTAGGGGCTGTTTTATAGCGTATTGTTTTACCAAACAGTAGTCTTGTTTGTGCATCTAAAGCTGGTATACTGCCAAAAACTACTGATACTAATGGGAATATTATCCACTTTGCATAATGCAATACTGATCGATATAATTTCCATTTTGCTGGTTTTTTTGGTGATAATTTTTGAATTATTATAAATAGCACAACAAATGAAAACAGTGTTAGAGTTAACATTCTGCTTGTTAATATGGGGATATTAAACGCAATCGTGCTTTGCTTATAATCTTGGTTTAACCATTCTGGTAAAAAATTCCCAACTCCTAATATAATTGGAAGCATTACCCACTCTACATTTTTTCGTACCTTAATAAACAGTTTTAATAACTTATTTGACCAAGGGATTGCCGTATCTTTTAACATATTTATAACTACAAACTTTGTCTCAGAAATACCCCACGCCCATCTTCTTATCTGATCGTACTGTGCCATTAGTGTTTTAAAATAACCTTCGGTTATAATTACTGATCCAAATATTGGTAAAAATAATGGGATAACCTCTACCTTTCCTTTTGTATAAAAATACATCTGCCAATAGAATCTTTCATCTTCTGGAATTATATCTGCAGCCCAGTACCCTGCGTTATGTACACTCTGTAGGCAACTTGCATAAACTGCAAAGTTAATAAAATCAAATGGCCTGTGTACTAGACTTAAAAACCACTGTACTCCAAAGCTAGAGATCATATGGGCAGGTGCTGCTGTCTCCCACATTCCTGTTAAGTTCATTGGGATTGGTTGAAAAACTTTATTAAATCTATCTTCTTTTGCTTCTAAAAACCTATATGTAAGTAAACTTAAATACTCTTTATCAATTAACATATCACTATCTAGTGATGTTAAAACAACATTTTTTGGATCAAATTTTTCTAATTGTAAAGTTTTATAAAGCTGTCTTGCACCATTGTTCTGATTGCTTGCCTTGCCTATAATCTCACCTGCTATTAAGGTGTGTGGGAAAACATATATTTTCCCAAAGCGATCTTTATATTTTTCCTGTAACTCTTTTGCCATTTTTACGCCACTCTCGATTTTCATTTCAGGTGCTAGTGCTAAGATTTTTTGTTCTGTAGGGTAATTTGAATCTGCGATTTTTTCTATTGTTTGTGAAAGTATATCTTCACCTTCGTTTGCAAATGGGATTAATATTGCCTGATGTATGTTTTTGTACTGATTGCTATGCTCAGCCTTTAGCTTTTCTAGCCAGTTAGTTTGCATTGCTATATCAATCTTTTTTATTGAGATTGCAGAATGTCTAGCAACTGTAATGCTTTGATAAACCCAGTAAACCACATACAAAGTTACTGCTCCTGAAACAACTATTGGAAAATACCTTGCACAAAGCAATAATACAATTAAAATAAACCAGTTTGCTCCTCCAGCAATAATGTCTATTATTCTACCAAGTTTTTGCTCGTTTTTAATTTTCATCTGTAGTATTTTATCGTGTTTTTGGCTTTATTCCAATAAAAATCAAATCTTAAAAAATGTATAAGCATTTAATGTTGTCTGTTTTATGACATTTTCTACAGATTCACCCCTAACATCTGCAATTTTCTCGGCAATGTAGTAAATATTCCAAGGCATATTTAGCTTTACTCCTTGTTTTCTAAGTGGTTCTGGTGTTAAAAAAGGACCATCTGTTTCTATCATATACCTATCTGATGGAATGTATTTAATAACTGACCCTAAATCGCTAGCACTTTTATACGTAATTATACCTGTAAATGATATGTACCCACCATAATTAATTACCTTTTTTGATGTCTCTAAATTTTCAGTAAAACAATGCCATACAAATTTTACATTGCTACCAAAGCCTTTAATCTGCTCTAACATATCTTCTGTTGTCTCTCTACTGTGTAGGATTATTGGTAAGTTGTGTGCGTTTGCTAGTTTAACCTGAACATCTAGCCAGTTTTTTTGCCAATTAAATCTTTCAGTAAACTGTTTTTCGGGTAGATCTTTTATATATGTTTTATCAAGCCCTACCTCACCTACTGCCACTACTGATTTTTCTGTTAGTAAATTTTTTAATTTTTCTATAGTCTGGCTGTTTATATCTGAATTAATTTCCTCGGGGTGTATACCTACTGTGGCATAACTTAGTCCTTGAAATTTTTGACTAAGAGCTATGGCTGTTTGACTTGTGTTTATATCTGTAGCTACGTTTATTACACATTTAACGTTGTGCTCTTGCAAACTGTTAATAACCTTTTCAGGGTTGGTGTAGTAATTAGTAGAGCTAAGATGAATGTGTGTATCTATCACTTATTTATTATTAAGACAGAAAATATTAAAAATACCCATGCAAATGCAAAGTTGATAAGCTGAAAATCTATAAGTGCAACAAATTTTTCTTGCATTGTTTTTACACTTTTACCTGAAACATAAATCATAATTATTAATATCCCTATAGAAAAACCAATTAATAGATTGAGAAACGGAATTATAATTGTGCTTGTAACAAATGTTTTAGTAAGAAAAACTAAACCTAGAACCACTAAACTTACAATTAAAGGAAGAAATAAAAATTTATTAACAAAAGCCATAATAAGTTGTACTAGGCTAAATATTACTATTAAACTTAAGACTAGAATTATGATAGGTGAGTTAAACATATTAAGTTAATCTAGGAAATAATACTTGCTCACTCTCTTTAGCACTTTCTGCAAATGTATGGTTAATAAATAAGCTAGTATTAGGCATAAATGGCGCAAGATTATACCCAATCTGTCTAATGCTTTTTACTACTGATTCTATCTTGGTGCTAAATTCTTCTCCCTCTTTTTCCCATAACTTTTTTTCGCTAATTTTTAAGTTGACTTTGGAGACATGCATTAATATTTGTTGTAATACTTCGTGTAATTTGTATTCGTTAAATAACGGCTCTAATTCAGGAAAATAATCTTGCTCTAGCTCAAAATTTTTAATCGTATAATCTTTCTTTTTTATAAGACCAACTACTCTGTTTACTAAGTTTCCTAAATTATTAACTAAATCTGCTGTGTAGCGTGTATCAAATTTCAAGTACCCAATATCTCCATCATCATGATAAGGCAGTGAGGTAGCTAATAAGTATCTAGCCCCATCTACACCATATTTCTCTACTAGGTCAGCAGGTCTAATTACATTACCTAACGATTTACTCATCTTTTGCCCATCGATCGTAAAATAACTGGTTGCAAAAACCTGCTTTGGAAGCTCTTCTTCACCTGCAAGTAACATTGAGAGCCAGATAGTAGTATGAAACCACAAAATATCTTTCCCGACTACGTGTAAATCTGCTGGCCAAAACTTATCGTAAATATCTTTCATCTTTAATGCTGAAGAGTAATTTAAGAGTGCATCAAACCAGACATATATCGCATGTTTTTCATCCCAGGGAATTCGTATTCCCCAATCTAAATTCTCTCGACTAATAGATAAATCAGGAAGCTCATTTTTCTCTATTGCATCTCTTAATTTTGTTACAATCTCGTGTTTTTTTTGTTTTGGAAGAATCTGATACTCATCATTTTCTAATATCTCTAGTACTTGCGTTGCATATTTTGTAAGCTTGAAAAAATAATTTTCTTCACGTTGAAATACTGTTTGTTCAGGTCGGTGTACTGGACAATGTCCCTCTATTAGGTCTCGTTCGACCTTAAACTCCTCACACCCTATACAGTAATAACCCTCATATTCCGACTTATATATATCACCTTTTTGGTAAACCTTATTAATAAACTCTTCAACATTTTTTTTATGCCTAGGGTCAGTAGTTCGGATAAATATATCATTAGATACATTTAGTAATTTCCATGCTTTTTCAAACTCCTTGGCAACTGAATCTACAAACTGCTGTGGTTCTTTACCCTCACTTTTTGCTTTTAGCAAAACCTTTGCACCGTACTCGTCTGTTCCTGTAAGGAAAAACACCTCTTTCCCTAGTGATCTTTGATATCTTGCAATAATATCCGCACAAACCGTAGATAATGCATGCCCAACATGTGGCTCGTCGTTTACATAGTATATTGGTGTAGTTATATAGAACTTATTTTTATCCATTAGGTTAATTTTATCATAGTTACCGGTGCTTAATTATAGATAATCCTGTTTTGTATATTATATCTATTTAACCTTGCCTGATCTTAATGATGCAATTGACACAAAAAAAGCGATTAATAATATTAGGGTAACAAGATCTAATATTTGCAAAAGCTGAAAGCTTAATATTAATGTAACTAATAAAGAGATTAAAAAAGAATTAAACAAACCATTACGATATATAGATCTGTACTCATATGGAAAAATTATCTTGTTTTGTTTTAAGTTATAGAAATAATAGATAATAGAGCAGATAAGCGCAAGAAAGATAAAAAATAGAAAACATACTACAATAATAAAGATATTAGTAGGTCTGTAGTTATGAATCACATACCAAACACCAAAACCCGAAAGAATCACGAAAGAAACGATTGTGTATATAAACCTAGACATGTTATTCTTAGCTACAGTAAAGTTATTACGAGTAATTAAACCTACACTACTATGATAGAAATTATCTTAATATTTATACTAGCCCTAATTTCTGGGAGCTTAGTTACCTACATTATACTAATAAAAAAGGGCACAAAGAAACCTGATAATGATTTATTACAAAAAACCGTATTCGATAGCATATCTTCGTTAAACCAGAATATCAATAGTACCTTACTAAAAACAGTTGAGCAGATGGATAAAAGAATTGCAGAAAATACCAAACAGGTTGCAGAAAGCCTAGGTAAAAATGTAAAAGCAATTGATGAATCAAAATCATTTATTACAGAGCGAGTATCGCAAACTGAAAAAACTGTTAGAGAGGTTACAAATCAGCTCTCAAAACTAGAAGAGGCAAGCTCAAAACTTTTAGTCACAAATAAAGAGATAGTAAATTTTCAGAATATGCTAAAAGTTCCAAAAGTTAGGGGTGGATTTGGTGAAATTCTACTTGAGAATATGCTTAGAGATGTCCTCCCTTTTAATCGATATAAAACTCAGTTTACATTTAAAACTAACGGCGAGATTTGTGATGCAGTAATCTTTTTATTAGATGAAAAAATAGTTGGAATTGACTCAAAATTTCCATTAGATAACTTTGAGAGATACTTTAACGAGAAAGATGAGGTAATAAAAGAGACAAATTACAAAGTATTTATTAGAGATGTAAAAAAACGAATTGATGAGATAGCATCTAAATATATATCACCACAAGATAACACCCTTAACTTTGCAATGATGTATGTGCCTATGGAGAGTATTTATTACGACATTGTTGTAAAACGAGATGGTAACGCTGATAACATTTGGGAATATGCACACAAGAAAAGGGTTATCCCTGTTTCTCCAAATAGCATTACATCGTATATCTTTACCATTCTAGAAGGATTAAAAGGTTATGAGATTGAAGAAAAGGCCGAAGAGATACTTAAAAAGCTAACCCAGCTTAGAACAGATTTTACAAGATTTAGCGATGACTTTGAGATATTAGGCAAACACCTAAATAACGCAAGATCAAAGTACGAAGATACAACACGCCGATTTGATAAAATGTCTACGAAAATTGAGGTAATAGATAGTAATACTGATTTACAGATTGAGTAAAGTGGAGATACAAGATAAGGTAAAACTTAATAAGAATCAGCTAAAGGCAGTTCTTGAGATTGATGGTCCTACTATGGTAGTTGCTGGCCCTGGGACAGGCAAAACGCAGGTACTAACTGCAAGGATTGCTAATATTTTATTAACTACCGATACACCTCCAGATTCAATACTAGCATTAACCTTTACAGAAAGTGGTGTTCATACCATGAGGCAAAGGCTACTTGATATTGTAGGGCTTGAAAGTTACAAAGTTCAGATTCATACCTTCCACTCATTTTCTTCGGATATAATTCAAACCAATCCAGGCAAATTTATTATTTCAAGTGAACTTGAGCCACTTGCCGATGTTGAGAGTGTAAAGATATTTAAAGAGGTACTAGATAGCACTGACTTTAAGCATATCAAAACGTATAGATCACCCTACTACTACTTAAAACAGATCCAATCAAATATTAAGACCTTAAAAAGAGAGGGTGTATTACCAGATCAACTTGAAAAAATATTAAATTCAGAAACTGATGTAGACGAAAAAATCTTACAAAAAAATAAAGAGCTGGTAACAGCATATAAAATATATCAAGAAATTCTTGCTAAAAAAGGCAGGTATGATTTTGAAGATATGATTAACTGGACTGTTGAGGCACTAGAAACTGATGAGGATCTTTTGCTTGATTATCAAGAAAAATATCAATATATACTAGTTGATGAGTACCAAGATACAAACAATGCACAAAATCGACTTATAAAGTCATTGTCAAATTACTGGGGAGAGTCTGCAAATGTTTTTGTGGTAGGTGACGAAGACCAATCAATATTTAGATTTCAAGGAGCATCGCTTGAGAATATATTAAGCTTTAAAGAGTGGTTTCCTAGCTCTAACATCATTACACTTACCGACAACTACAGGAGTACACAAAATATTTTAAATAGTGCAAAAAGTGTTATAGAACAAAATAAGCAGAGGTTAAATAATAAAATAGAAAATATAGATAAAAATTTACTCTCAAAAAGTGAGCTAACAGAAACAAAAATTAAGGTAGCAAAGTTTGCAAATAATTACTCTGAACTTAACTTTATTATTAAAGAGATCAAAACCCTAATACAAAACGGCACAAAACCTAACCAGATAGCTATAATTTATCGAAATAATTATGATTCTATTGATATTAGCCAAGCTCTTTCTAAGGAAAAAATACAATTCTCAACTGAGGGTGGTACAGATATATTAAAAGACCCTACAATAAAAATGCTTATTAAGTTACTGTACGTTATTAAAAAGCTAGACACAGCAGAGGATGATAACGATTTATTTCATATCTTAAATTACGAGTTTTTAAAGCTTAACAAGGTTACAGTATTAAAATTTGTTAGGTTTGCAAGTAGAAAAAGGCTAAATTTATTTGAAGCCACAAAGCATAAAGACATATCAAAAAAGGTAGGAGAGATTAGCGAAATATTAGAATTTTTAGAAAAAGTTGAAAAATGGCACACACTTGATAAACAGAAAACATTTACAGAGGTATTTGAGATAGTAATAAATCAGAGTGGTTTTTTAAACTGGGTGCTTACCCAACAAGATAAAATTAGTTTAGTTAATAAACTAAGCACACTATTTAACGAAGTTAAAAAGCTAAATAAGACAGATAGCGACTTAAATCTTAAAAGTTTTTTAGACAATATAGAATTAATGCAAAGCTACTCAGTCGCAATTAAAGAAAATGAGCTAAACCTTGGGAAAAATGGTGTGGTACTTACAACTGCACATAAATCTAAAGGGCAAGAATACGAATACGTATTTATTGTAAAAACAACAGATAAAAAATGGGGGAACAATGTAAAAAGAGAGCTGTTTAAACTACCAACCTCAATATTAACTTTTGATAAAGATGAAAAGAAAGATACAAACGAAGATGAACGAAGGCTATTTTATGTTGCAATGACAAGGGCTAAAAAACAAGTTTATATTACCTCTTCAGACATTTACTATACTAATGGAAATTCAAGAGAGGTTATGCCCTCAATGTTTATAGAAGAGATAAACAAAGAACATATAGAGCAAATCGATAATGAACAATACGAAATAGATTTAGCTCAATTTTTAGAAAAATCACTTACACATGTTGAAAAAAATAATGCTTCTGAAGAGGAAAAAGAGTTTTTACAAGAGGTTTTTAAAAACTTTAAGCTTTCAGCAACCTCTTTAAACCTTTATTTAAAATGCCCCTATAAATTCAAATTAAAAGAGGTATTTAGAACACCTCAGTATAAAAATAAGGCACTATGTTTAGGCTCTGCAATTCATTATTCACTTGAAAGGTACGGCAAAGAAATTCAACTAGGAAAACAACCAGATGTTAAATTTTTAATTAACCGATTTAATGATTCTTTAACTCAAGAAATTTTGGATAAAAAAGAGTATACAGAAACTAAAGAGTACGGAGAAAAAATCTTAACTTACTACTTTAATGCATATAACGATAACTTTATTAAACCATTATTTACCGAGCTTAGGGTTGGCATTGCAACAAGTCCAACACCATATTTAGATGAAAATATTAGGTTACAAGGCGTAATTGATAAAATCGAACCAACTGAAACAAAAGGTTATGTAAAAGTTGTAGATTACAAATCAGGTAGACCAAAAACTGCAAATGAGATTGAGGGTAAAACAAAAAATTCTGATGGTGATTATAAAAGACAGTTAATATTTTATAAGCTCCTATGCGATCTTGATACATCTTTAAGCTTTATTGTTAAAGAGGCAGAAATTGATTTTGTTGAATCTGCAAGCTTAGGTAAACCAAAAAAAGTCAGCTTTGAGATTACCAAAGAGCAGGTCGAAGACCTAAAACAAACAATTAAAAAAGTAATGAAAGATATATTAGATCTAAAATTTGGAAGAACAACAGATTACAAAAACTGTACTAACTGTGAGTTTATTGACCACTGCTGGCCTGAAGGCGTACCTTCAGGCCAGATACAGCTATCTATTTAAATAACTCGTTTACCTTATCCCAATTAACAACCTCTAAAAAAGCCTGAATATATTCTGGACGTCTGTTTTGATATTTAAGGTAATAGGCATGTTCCCATACATCTAAACCTAAAATTGGCGTTCCACTATTATCCATTAATGGATTGTCTTGGTTTGGTGTTGGAACAATTTTTAATCCATCATTATTATCTTTTACTAACCAGATCCAGCCACTTCCAAAAACAGTTAAAGCAACGCTTGTAAACTTTTCTTTAAATGCTTCTAATGATCCAAAACTAGAAGTAATAGAATTTAATAAATCTTGAGATGGCTGACTTTTAACAGGGCTTAAAATTTCCCAAAAAAGTGTGTGGTTAAAATGGCCTCCACCGTTATTTCTTACTGCAACCTTTATATCTTCTGGCACTGTTGCTAAATTTTTTAATAACTCTTCAACGCTTTTATCCTGTAACTCTGGGTACTTTTCTAATGCTGTATTTAATTTTGTTACATACCCACCATGGTGTAAATCATGATGAATTTTCATTGTCTTTTCGTCAATAAATGGCTCAAGTCCATTATATTCATATGGCAAATTACTTAGTTCAAACATATTCTCACTCCTAAATTAATTACTATTATCAAGTATCAAACCTGTATCTTTTGGAATCTCTTTTACCTCTGCTTCTGCCTCTCTGGTCTCTTTCTTTAACCTTTCTTCTTCTACTTTTAATATATTTCTAATCTGTTCTTGTTTATCTACCTCTTCTGCCTTTAACGATTGTCCTTGTTCCATTTTTAATATATCAGCTGGGTTTGTCGTAATTAGTTGGTGCTCGTCTTCACTTGCTACGACTTTAATTGCAACGTGATTTGTACCTGCAAAAAATATTCCTTCTCCAATTCCTGCTGATAATAACAATCTTTTCTCTCCTTGTGATAAGTAAAAAACCTGACTAACATCATCAATTGCAGCTGGGTGTTGTTTTAATAAAATCTGTATCGAAGAGTTTGTAACAATTGCCTTTCCATGGTCGGTGTGTAAAAAATCTTGCACGTCTTGTGTTACTGTTGTTAACCCTAAAAAGTATTTTCTAGCTCTCTTTGCAATTCCATACATAAACAAGGCTGAATCAGGGTATTTCATTAAGTACCACGCCTCATCAACAATTAAAATTCTTTTCTTCATATCTTTCTTAATTCTTGTCCAGATATAATCAAGAATCAGAAATATTGCAATTGGCCTTAACTGATCTTCTAAATCCCGTACTGAAAATACTGTAAATGAGTTGTTTAAATTTACGTTCGTTCTTTGGTCAAATATTCCTGCAAGTGAGCCTTTAATATACCTTTCCATTCGTTCTGCTAAACCGTGTGCTTCTTCATCTTCCATTGTTAGTAACATCTTGTATAAATCTTCCATTAAGGGCGCCTCTTTGCCCTGTGTAGAAGGGTCTGCGGTAATCCCTTTTAATTTATATGTTGCAACTAAAGCCTTATCTAGAACAGCCTCTTCTGAATTTGTAATTTCATGACTAAATAAGATCTTAAATAATGTGTGAAGACTTAATATCTTAAGACCAAGCTCGTTAACACCTTCTTCGTAAACTCCTGATATATCAAATGGGTTTATCTTAACTCCAGATGAAGGTGAGAAATTAACATGCTCTCCACCTACAGCCTCAGCTAATCTTTCATACTCATTTTCAGGGTCAATAATAATAACCTCTGTACCAAACATTAAAGATCGTAGCGCCTCAAGCTTAACTAAGTAAGATTTACCAGCTCCAGATTTTGCAAATACTACAGAGTTTGCATTTTCCATTGAAAACCTATCAAAGATAATAAGCGAGCCATTATGCATATTCATTCCATATAAAATTCCCTCAGTTGATGTTAACTCTGAAGAGGTAAATGGGAACGTTGTAGCAAGTGATGTTGTATCCATGTTTCTTGTAATCATCAACTTGTCTAAACTGTATGGAATTGTTGACTGAAAGCCTTGCTCCATTTGCAATGAGGCATGTTTTGTAATTAGTAATAACGAACCTGCTGTTGCTTCGACTCTTTTTGTAATACTGTTTAATTCTTCAAGGGTATCTGCACCAATTGTGATATAAAATGAGAACTGAAAAAACCTTTCTACACCTTTAACAAGCTGATCCTGTAACAATTTTGCATCTTCTAATGCTGCCTTAACGCGAGCGTCTACCACCTTGCCATGCTCAGAATCTGAATTAATTGTTGCTTCCATCTCTGCAATCTTTCTTCGTAAATCATCTAAAACTCCCTTTGATGAAACTGGATAGTAAAACATACTAAGATCAAGTGAGTTATCAAAATTGATTAATGGCCCCAACCAATTTGCACTAACAAATCTAGGGTAACCTGAAACAAACAAGGTTCTAGTATATCTTCCACCAATTTGCAAATAATCAAACTCTACCTGTATTGCAGATGGTGCAATAATATCTATACTCTCAAGCATTCCTTTTGCAAGTGCATTTTGTGCATTTTCTGGGGTTAGTGTTTCAGACACCTCTTCTACCATAGGTTGTGGTTGATCTGTTTTTTTTGGTTCTTTATCTTTTTTCTTAAAAAAATTCATTATATATTACCCTCTGGCACCAATGGTTCGACTAATGGTGTTGTATAGTCATTACTATCTAATTTAATCCTCTGATTTCTAGATGTCTCTGTATTATAAATATCGTAATAAAGTTGTAACAACTCTTTTGAGGTTAGTTGCTCTGCTTTAATCCCTACTCTCTTAAACTCTCTTATTAACGAATCTCTTTTTGGATATAGGTTAGTTTTTGCAGCTTCTAAAACTGAGTCAATATCTACATGTATTCGTTTTTCTTTAATTCCAAAAAGCTGTTTAAATGAAGACAGAGGAGAATTTGCTCCAACTAAATTAATCTGGCCATATGTTAATACTACATAAAACTTTTTATCAAGAACGTCATTTTTAGTAATTAAATCTTTTATAAAGAGTTTGTATTTTTGAGTTAACTCTCTTAAATTCTTGTTTCTCTGTTCTTCCATTTTAGTATCTACCCATTCTAAATACTCTGTAATATCCATTCTTTTTGATCTAATAACAATCTGTGTCTGAAAGCTTAAAGAGTTTAATAGGTTTCCGTATGCTGCAATCATTGCATCTTGTTCACGTTCAGATAATAGATCAAAATTAACTGCAGTAGTCTTAATTACTAAAGATGCTCCGCCATTCTTTAATACAACAATATCATCTTTAATCGAAGATATATCTAAGTGATCTTGTGTTGTAGGAACGTTCGTCATACTATTTTTCCTTTAATAAGCATAGGTACCATAATACTTCCATCTATGGTTACTGAAATTATATCAAACTTATACCCTTTTTTTATTATTTCTATAACATAATCTCCATTTGTAACAGGTGTTGAGATTATAAATTGGCCTAATTCGTTTGTTTTAAGCGCTCTAACGGGACTATCACTTTTATCCTTTATTATTACTACAGAACCCTCTATAAATTTATCATTATTATCTTTAACAATACCGTTAATAATATTAGGAGAGTTTGTTAACTGTAACTTTAACTCTGATCCCGTTGCAAAACTTGGTCTAACAACCTCAATAACCTTTACCTCCTCTTGTTTAGGTAAGTTACTATCTGTGACATTAAAAATAACTTTTTTTTGATCTGAATTCAAAAGGTCATTATTTGATTTAGTTGTCCGGCTAAAAATTTCACTCTGAAATTTCTGTTTTTCAGCCTCTAACTCCTCAATTCTTTTTTTAAGGCTAGTATTTATTTCCCCATCACCTGAAAAATTTAATAACTTTTTCTGCTTACTTAGCTCTTTTTCTAATGTCTCATTCTGCTCTTTTAATTTTCTAATCTCTTGTCTAAATTCGTGAATATCAGTTGTTAAAGCATTTTTAGTATCTAGTTTATCTATATCCTCCGCCTTAAAACTGATTGCCTTTAGCTTTCTGTCTATCATCTTACTCTCTTGTTTAAGCTTTATATCATCTCCAATCTTTCTTCTTTCCTCATTTGATTTTTCAAATATTTTTTTGTAATCATTTTTTAATCTTTCCATTAAACTTTTAAGTTCAGCCATCTGGTTATTAAGATCAAGGTGTGTTGGCTGTAATACAACACTAATCTGCTCTTTTGGCTTTGAACTTATTAAGTTTGACTTTTGAGGCAGAACAAACGAATCCTTAACACTCTTTTCTACCCTTCCCTTTTTTTCTGCCTGATTTATACTCATAATTTTGTTTACCTCATAATCTTCTGGATACTCGTAAAGTGTAAAATCATCAAAATCTTTAACATCTTTGTTTAAATGTTTCAAAAACTGCTCTTCGCCAGCTAAAAATGGATCATACTTAGTATTAAAGCTTGAGTTTAAATACTCTGAAACTTTTTTTCTTGAAGCACTTGGTGTAATTGCAACTAATTCTTGTTTTACAACACGTGCATAATCTGATAAAAAATATTCTGGGAGTTGTGGGTTCTTTCTCCAGACTCTTTGTTGAGGCGAAAACACTGATGTTAAAAAATTCTTAATCCACTGATCAAGGCCACGATCCTGAATAGGTAAAAACGCCATACCTATACCACCTAATAAAAATATACCTGCAATCGGATACCTAAAAAATACTGGTAAACCAAGCCTATTTATTAAAAATGAGATAATAATTCCACCAGCCAGATAAGAAAACTGCCTCACAGTTAACTCTCCAATAAGCTTAAACTCCACAGACATTATATTTTGTGGAACAGCATGTTGCTGACTAACTTGTTCTCTCTCTTCACGATCTGCCATATTAAAGTTTTATCGTTAAATTACTATCAAGCGTTTTTGTATATTTATATACCCCTCCTTCATTCTGAAAATCTTGTAAACTAAATCTAGATGGGTCAAGTGGTCTAAATTTAAAAGTAAAATTTTGCGTTTTTACATTTCCAATTTTAGGGATCATTAAATTATACCCCGACAAAGCAGGTTTTGTTAATCTATAAGTAATAGTTACTGTAATAGATTTTCCGGGGTTAATAATTGTAGGAAATGAGATTAGATTTGTATCGTACTTATTTTTAGATAACTGATACTCAATATTCTTTTTCCATAAGCTACCATCACTCCTAACATCAAACAAAGTAGCATTAGCAGGAAATAATAATTTAATATTTCCCGAAAACATACCCTGTTTAATATCGTTGTCCTTACCTGTATGTAATACTGTTAAGGTTAAACTTGCTAAATAATTATCCTTATTTTCTATCAAACTATATACAGAATTTGTAATTAAGTACGAAGCTGAATCTGTTCCACCTGTATTATCCATATTTAATACGATAAAGTCAGCACTATCAGAAAAAGCTAATACAGGCGTGATACCAAAATCACCTGCAATATTAACATCAGACAATGTAGAAAAAAATATTAAACGTCTTTCTTTAATAGCTTTAAGAAGGTTATCTACACTAACTTTATTCTCTTTAACAACTGAGAGCGCAAATTGAAATGGTGTGGTATTTTGCAAAACTTTGCTATCAATAAACAGCACCCCACTTATATCACCACCCAATTTAGTTTTTGCTTCCTTAATATATTTAGTTGCATATTCTGCAAAATCGATATCTTGTCCATCCTCTACAATAATCTCTGTTTCAGTTACATCTACAAAGTTATAGTCATTAACTCGAAGTAAGTATTGTTTAAGTGGTTGGCCTAAAAAATATTCCGATTTGGAGCTATCTGTAGTAATGATTAAATACCTCTTTTCACCACTAAAAAGCTCTGCAGTATTATTTGCAAGTTTTAATAGATTTATATTTATCTGTTGTTCTTTATCAATATTAAGCTGTGCAGTTTTGTCTGTAATACTTGATTTATATAACAATAAATATCTGTTTGCTGCCTCAATCTTTGCAATTGTAGAGCTAACTCTTATTAATTCACTTTTATTATCTTGTTCTGAAAAAATATTGGTATAAATTTGAGTTAATTCGTACTTAGATTCACTAATATACTTTAAGTAATCTACCAAATAATTTTGAGAAAACTGATCTTGGCTTGTTGCTTGATCACCAAACATTCCGTCTGAAAACCCACTTTTAGCTCCATCTATACTATCAATAATCTCTTTATATCTTCCATTGCTATAACTTTCTAAATACTGTGAAATGTCATTTTTTGGTGGCGTTAAAAAGATTTTTGATATAATTTCATACCCCCCAACAAATAAGCCGGTTAAGGTTAAAGTCAGAAAGATAATTAACAATAGTTTTTTAACGTTCTTGTTAATCTTTATTACAAACTTTTTCTTATCCTTTACTATTGGCTTTTCGATAGTTTTTAAAACCATTTGTGAATTAATTATAGATTCACTCTCCATTCCTTTACCAAACCATTTAACTGTCTGTGCTATTCCATCTTTAAACGAGACCTTGATCTCGAAACCAATTTTTTTTAAAGAACTTGTATCTATTTTTTCAACACTTGGTATTACTTCAACCTTCTTTGCTGGACGAAATAGTATATCTAGCTTTCCTGCAGACATATCTTTCAGTAGATATGCTATCTCAAGTGGTGTTGTTAAGTTAGGTACCAAAGGTAAAATCAACCCTCTACCTACCTCATTAAATACACTCGTCTCAATTAAATTGATTGCATCAGAAATATATGCATAACGCTCTTTGCTAAGCCCATCACCACTTACAACTAAATCTTGATCATGTAAAAAGTAATCTAGAGATACTCCTAATGAAGCACTACTTTTTAAACTCATTCTAGGACCATAAACCTCTGATAATCTAATAATTCGGACATCTAGATCATTCTTTTTATAAAATTGCCAAACTAACGCCTCTGCAAATCTTTTAGCTTCTGAGTAAGAAAATGCTCTTTCTTCTTCTTCAGAAGATCCAAAGTAATTTTCTAAACTAATACTAGAAACAAACCCCTGATAAATCTCTAAAGAAGAAACTAAAACAAATTTTGAGTTATTTTTAGATGCAAACTCTAATAAATTTTTTGTCCCTATGCTATTTGTAAGTAATATCTGATACTCAATATCATCATTGTTATCTTTTGTATGTGATTCAGACGAAGCAAGGTGAAATACATAATCATACTTAACATTCTCAATATCTTTTGAGATGCCATTATTAAGGTCATTTTCAACAAAATTAAAGTTAGAATTTTTTAGGGATTTTTCTAAATATATCTTTTTCCCCGTAGAAAGGTTATCAACACCCGTAACAAGGATGTTTTTTTCTAATAATGATTCGACTAAATGTGATCCTATAAACCCTGCGCACCCTGCAACAAGAGCGCGAGGCATTTTTTTTATAACAGGCATATTTGTCTTAATTATACACAAAAATTTAAACTTAGTTATAATTATGTTATATGAAAAATACTTTTACATTACACACCGATGGAGGGTCTAGAGGAAACCCAGGCCCATCAGGAATAGGTTATGTTATTACTGACCAAACCGAAAAAGAAATTGCATCTGGCTCAGAGTACATTGGTAGTAAAACTAATAACGAAGCTGAATATATTGCATTAATTAAAGGGCTAGAGCAGGCCTTAAAATTAGACATAAAAACTTTGAATATTGTTGCAGATAGTGAGCTGATGATAAAACAATTAAATAAACAGTACAAAGTTAAACAAGATCACCTTAAACTTTTGTTTGAACAAGTTGTTGTATTGGCATCTAAGTTTGAACAAATATCTTATTCACATGTAAAAAGAGAGTTTAATACAAAAGCCGATGCACTTGTTAACCTTGCTCTTGATAAAAAACATTAACACTTTATAAATAAAATATAGTTTTGTGAGGGCTTTCGGGACAAGTGCCTTCTCCGTTAGGAGAAGGCACTATAGAAAGTTACTAAAGGTCTGTATCATCCGCCAGCTGGCGGATAAATTCCACCAACAAAAGGCTTTGCCTTTTGGACGATCATCTACATCATGCCTGGCATTCCACCACCCATATCTGACATTCCCATTGATTTTCCCTTTTCAGGGACCTCTGTTATTAATGCCTCTGTCGTTAACACCATTCCTGCAACAGATACGGCGTTCTGAATTGCAGATCTTGTTACCTTAGCAGGATCAATTATTCCTGAATCAACCATATTTACAAAATCCATAACCATAACATCATATCCAATCCCTATCTCTCTTTGTTCTATCTCACGAACAACCCAACCAGCATCAACCCCTGCATTTTCTACAATAAGTCTTAGAGGCTTTTCTAAAGCTCTAAAAAGAATATCTGCACCTACCTTTTCATTTACATTAAGATCAAGTGTAGAAATTGCCTTTCGTGCTACAAGTACTGCAATTCCTCCTCCTGGTACAATCCCTTCTTCTACCGCTGCTTTTGTTGCGGCAACTGCATCTTCAATTCTAAACTTTTTCTCTTTAAGCTCTACCTCAGTTGCTGCACCTACATTAATAACAGCAACACCACCTGCTAATTTAGCCATTCTTTCTTCAAATGATTTTTTATCATAATCTGAATCTGTTTCTGTAATCTGTTTTCTAATCTGTGCAATTCTATCTGCTAGCACTTTTTTATCCCCTTGTCCCCCAATTATTGTTGTCTCGTCTTTACCTGAAATAACTTTATCTGCTTTTCCTAAATCCTCAACAGTAACTGTATCTAACTTTCGACCAAGATCAGCTGAAATTACTGTACCACCGGTTAATATTGCAATATCCTCAAGCATTGCCTTTCTTCTATCACCAAACCCAGGTGCCTTTACCGCTAACGCATTAAT
>Ga0105052_10001819_pt1 | contig 27245 bp, 18 predicted proteins | sample FRY03_FD_78094 | JGI IMG/M metagenome (GOLD analysis project Ga0105052, IMG submission 78094) | Freshwater microbial communities from Lake Fryxell liftoff mats and glacier meltwater in Antarctica - FRY-03 | ecosystem: Environmental > Aquatic > Freshwater > Ice > Glacier meltwater ... | reverse complement strand
TTGGCCTGTTTAAGTTCCATCGGGCTAGGATCTCGGGCTAAGGCTAGCTGGAAAGCAAGTTTGATTTGAGTATCGGAATCAGGAGTTGGAGATTCTTTGATAACTCGTTGTGCAAAGAAATTTGCCATGTCGAAGGTAAACTTATGATTCATCATGGTAAGGGCTTGTAGGGGTGTGGTGGTGGTGGCTCTACGAGGTTCAGCCAGTGCGGGGTCAGGCGCATCGAAATCAGCAAGGAGGTCAACCCGAGCAGCTCGAGCGTTATGATGATAAATCGCTCTGCGGTAAGTTTCGGGCCCGACCTGATCTAAAGGAACATAGGTTGCAACATTATCTTGCTGGTATTCGTATAAACGAAAACCAACGCCCCCCATCCGTAAATCGAGCTTGCTTGCAATGCTAAGCATGGTGTCGCGGATTTCCTCGGCTTGCAGCCTGCGAGGTGGGAAGCGCCAGAGATATCTGGTATCGCCATCCATACGAGAGGCATCTGCGATGAAGGCAGAACTTTGCTGATAAGCTTGAGAAGTCATAATGAGTTTATGAAGTGGTTTTAATTGCCAGCCTTCTTTTTGCAACATAGTTGCAAGCCAATCGAGAAGTTCGGGGTGAGTGGGCCTGCCTCCCATAAAACCAAAGTCGCTAGGGGTGTCGACAATACCGGTGCCGAAATGATATTGCCAAACTCGGTTAGCAAGAACGCGAGGAGAAAGCGGGTTATCGGGTGCGGTGATCCAGTTAGCAAGAGCAACCCTGCGTTCGGCTTCAGATTTTTGAAGGTCTAGCTTGTAAGAAGAGGGATTAAGGTTAAGGGCAGAAAGACTGGAAGAAAAAACTTCATCTCCTTTTTTCTGAGGGCTACCCCCCAGATAGACATGAAAAGGCCCCGGAGCAGATTTGTGATTTCCTACCCACCAAACAGGTAAAGGGGGAACCTTAGCAATCAGGGCATTCACCTCTGCAAGTTCTTTGTTGATATCTGCAATTTCCATACGATCTTTTTCTGTATTTAACTTTTTTAGCTTGGCGCTGAGCAAGACTTTTTTAGCTTCAAACCCTTTGCTTTGTTCAGCTCGAACTGCTCTTTGTTCGCTGCTTGCAACTTCGCGTGGGCCGTGCACCACCCCTGCAAAAGTTGCAAACATCGAGTAATAATCCTTGGCCAGAAGTGGATCAAACTTATGATCATGGCAACGAGCACACCCCATGGTAAGCCCGAGGAAAGCTTCGCTGGTGGCACGAATCATTTCATCCATTTGATCAGAACGAATTTGTGCTGCAGCCATCGCATCTTGATTGCCCACATCATCGTAAGGCCCTGCAACTAAAAAGGCAGAGGCGATTTCAACCTCGGGTTTCCCTGCCCCCATCACATCACCCGCAAGATGCTCTTTAATAAAAACATCAAAGGGTTTGTCTTCGTTGATAGACTTGATGACATAATCACGGAAGGGCCAAAGATTGGTGATGATCTCGTTTCGTTCGTAACCTCTGCTTTCGCCAAAGCGAATAACATCAAGCCAATGCCTGCCCCAATGTTCGCCATACCGTGGCGACGCTAGCAAACGATCCACTAAGTTGTTGATAGCTTGCTGAGAGTTGGCTTTATAGGCTACGGCAAAAGCTTCTGATTCGGCAAGTGTTGGGGGAAGGCCGATCAAATCGTAAGTCGCCCTGCGGATGAAATCACGAGGCAAGGCAAGGGTGCTAGGTTGCAACCCTTTTTCCTTCAGCTTTGCAAAAACAAATGCATCAATGGGATTGATCTTCCAAGCAGCAGGGGCATCCTTAATAACAGGAGGCATCACCTTAGCAATAGGCTTGAACGACCAGAAGGAACTATCCGCTTTGGCTTTTTCTTTAAGCACGATTTCCTTGGGCCAATTAGCGCCCTGTTCGATCCAAGCTTTGATCTTCTCTACATCGGCCTTGGCAAGTGCGGGCTTCTTGCGCGGCATCTCTGGCTTACTGCCCGGTTCCTTAGCAATGATTTTCTGATATAAAAGCGATTGCTCTGGATTGCCAACAACTATGGCTTTGCCTTCATCTCCACCTTTTAGAGCAAAGGCTAAAGTTTCTAAATTTAGCTTTCCTTTAGTTACCGAAGAGTTATGGCATTCGATACAGTTCTTAACTAATAGAGGGGCAACTTGTTCGTGAAAGAAAACATCTTTGGCAGATTTGCCTTGGCTATAACCCAAACTGCAAAGCATTATTGCAAGTGTCAGTATGACAGAAAATCGGAATAGAATAAATTTCAAGCGAGTAATCCCTTTACAACATGGCCATGAACATCGGTAAGTCTACGGGCGATGCCATTATGATAATAAGAAAGTTTTTCGTGGTTGATGCCCATCAGTTGCAGGATGGTAGCATGGAAATCATAGATGGAAACAGGATCATTTGCAACCTTATAGCCCAGTTCATCTGAGGAACCATATTTTGAACCTGCTTTGACCCCAGCACCCGCAAGCCAGCAGGTGAAAGTATGCTGGTGATGATCCCTGCCCAAAGAGTTATCGCCCCTATTACCTTGGGTAAAAGGCGTTCTGCCAAACTCGGTGGACCAGATAACCAGAGTATCATCGAGCATACCACGCTGTTTCAAATCTTTTAATAATGCTGCACAAGGTTGGTCTAAAAGTAGTCCTTGTTTTTGGTGGTTATCTTTGACATCTTCATGGCCATCCCAATTGATTCTAGGCGAACCAAGTGCCCCGCCATTATAAATTTGAACAAAGCGCACACCCCGTTCGGAAAGCCTTCGTGCAAGAAGAAAATTGCGAGCGGAGGCACCAACCACTGGATCATCGATACCATAAAGTTTACGGATATGGTCGGGTTCATTCTGGAAATTTACCGCTTCAGGAATACTAGTCTGCATCTTAGCCGCAAGTTCATACGATTTTAATCTTGCTGCAAGAGATGAATCATAAGGGTCTGCATTCGCATAAGAATTGTTGGCACTTTGAATAAGTTTCAAACCTGCAATCCTTGCAGATGGGCTGACATTATCAGGGCTATGCAGGTTGGCAATAGGGTTGTTCGAACTTCCATTCATCCTAGTGCCTTGATGTTGGGCGGGAAGAAAACCATTACTCCAGTTGGCAGTGCCACCATTGACTAAACCACGGGGGTCGGGAAGTACCACAAACGATGGAAGGTTATCGCTGAGATTCCCGAGGCCATAGGAAATCCAACCTCCTAAGCTAGGAAAACCCGCAAGGGTGAAGCCGGTGTTCATCTGAAAGCAGGCGGGTGAATGGGATGGGCTTTTTGCAACCATCGAATGAATGAACGCAATATCATCCACACAAGTGGAAAGGTGTGGAAACAAACTACTGACCCACGCGCCAGACTTTCCATATTGCTTAAAAGGAAATACGCTTTTACGCAGCAACCCAGGAGAAGCGAAGAAGGTGTCGAGTTCGCCCTTCGAGGTAAGTTTGGTTCCATCGAGTTTCTCTAAATCAGGTTTGTAATCGAAAGTATCTACCTGACTGACGCCACCGGGCGAGAAAATATGGATGATGCGCTTTGCCTTTGCAGGAAAGTGCAACCCGTTGATCGGTGCAGATGCAAGAAGCGAATCTCTCTGCAATAACCAAGCAAGGGCGATGGAACCCAATCCGGTTCCCGCCTGATCAAGGAAGGAGCGCCTGTTGAGCCAACTATTTTGTGTTGCAGGGATGTTCAAATGCATTGTCATCCTAATGATTGTAAAGGAATTCGCTGGAGTTATAAATAGCCCAGCATAGGGTTTCTAACCCGTACTCTTTTGCAACATTTAATCCTGCTTGAAACTCCTCTGCGGTGGGCAATCGCGAATAAGCGAATTCATAGGCTAGTTCGATTTGCTTTTGTAATTCTGGTTGTTGATCTTTAAGCCTTGCTGCAAATTTCATCGATTGCCTGATCACAAAGGTATCGTTCATAAGTGCAAGCGCCTGCAAGGGCGTGGAAGTGGGGCTTCTTCTAGGTTGAGTGATGGACGGGGACGGGCAATCAAGCGCATCGAGAAGCGGGCTTCGCCCCGTGATCACCTGCATACGGTAAACAGTCCGTCTGTTGTAAATGTTATCGTCCTTATCGAACAAATGATAAAAATAAGTGTTGAGCTGTGTTACCGTGTAAGGTTTAAAGCTAGGGCCGTGCATTTCGGAATTAAGATTACCAGCCATTGCAAGCATCGCATCACGCACCACCTCACCCTCTAGCCTAAGCGAGGGAAAGCGCCAAAAAAAGCGGTTATCCGCATCCATCGCCACAGCCTTTTTATACTCTTCCCTAGTATTTAAGTTGGGAATGCAAGCCTGTGTATAGGTGGCACTGGTAACGATCAACCGATGCATAGCTTTGATACTGAACTGTTGCACTTTAAATTCAGAGGTAAGGAAATCAAGAAGCTCGGGGTGAGTGGGCCTGCCACCATTAAAGCCAAAATCGCTGGGTGTATCCACAATGCCGATTCCAAAATGCCCCTGCCAAAGGCGGTTGATCATCACGCGGAAAGTGAAAGGGTTCGCTGGATGGGTTAGCCATTGTGCGAATAAGATTCTGCGTTGGGCTTCGGGTAGATTAAGATCCTTGGGAAAATCAACTTGGGAAAGTTTGAGTGCTTGAAGCCCGCCGGCTGAGATTTCATTTTTGGGTTCCTTGATATCGCCTCGGTTGAATAAAACCGTAGGCCTGGGTTGCTCGCGCTCGCCTACAAATCCCATCTCCACCGGAAATTTCTGAGCTAACTGCTGGCGTAACTTTTCTAGCCCTAACTTCATCTGTTCTTTTTCCTTCATCAACGATGCTAAACCATCACTTTCTTTTTGCTTTTCCTTCAATTGCTTTTGCAGTTCCAAATCTCGGGCTTCCAACTTTACAATTTCTTTGCGCAGAGGTTCAGTCTTTTGCAACCAGAGAGATTCTTCTTTTGATCCCATTAATCTTCTCACCCCATGGACTTTTGGCTTTAGCCCATGATCGATTCCTTCAAACACTGCCTTTACTCGGTAATAATCCTCCTGCGAAATCGGATCAAACTTGTGGTTATGGCAACGGGCACATTGAACCGTCAGGCCCAGAAACGCTTGGCTAACCCCTGATACTATTTCTTCCAACTGCTCTTCACGCGATTGCAATCTTCCTAGCTTGCTTGGGGTCACCCGCTGAACCGCATCCCAAGGCCCTGCTACGAGAAAACCCGTTGCAGCAATGCTATCCCCAGTTTGAAGAACTTGAACATCACCTGCTATTTGCTCGCGCACAAACTCATCGTAAGGTTTGTCTTGGTTCAATGCCCTGATCACATAATCTCGGAAGGTGTATGCCTGCGGCCTTTGCATATCTTCCTCGAACCCATCACTTTCGCTGAAGCGTGCGACATCTAACCAATGGCGCGCCCAACGCTCTCCATATCCTGGCGATGCAAGCAACCGATCTACCACTCTTTCATATGCATCGGGGTTTTCATCGTTCAAAAAATCTGCAACCTCACTGACGGTAGGGGGCAAGCCAATCAAATCCAAGGTGATCCTGCGAAGCAAAGTTCGCTTGTCTGCCTTTGGAGATGGTTGCAACCCTTTTTCCTTCAGCTTTGCAAAAACAAATGCATCAATAGGATTGATCTTCCAAGCAGCAGGGGCATCCTTAATAACCGGTGGCATCATCTTGGCAATTGGCTTGAACGACCAGAAGGAACCATCCGCTTTGGCTTTTTCTTTAAGCACGATTTCCTTGGGCCAAGCAGCCCCATCAGCGATCCAAGCTTTGATCTTCTCTACATCGGCCTTGGCAAGTGCGGGCTTCTTCTTAGGCATCTCTGGTTTACTGCTTGCATCTTTAGCAATGATTTTTTGATAAAGAAGCGATTGCTCTGGGTTGCCAACAACTATGGCTTTGCCGTGATCCCCACCTTTTAGAGCCATGGAAAGTGTTTCAAGATTCAGGTTTCCCTTAGTGATTGAAGAGTTATGGCATTCGATACAGTTCTTAACTAATAGAGGGGCAACTTGTTCGTGAAAGTTGATTTCGAAAGGGGTGAGGTTAAGCAATAGAAGAAAGCAACCAAGATTCATGAACTTCTCCAGGCTGAACCCAATAAGGTATGATAATAGCTTATATTACCCGCAGAGAATGAAACAATCAAGCAATGTTGCATATAAAGGGAGAATGTATGTTTTGAAGATTTTGGCGTTCTGTTTAGCTAACAAAGACACCAGTGGTGTTGGTTTGCTCACCACTAAATCGCCAAAATCAATATAGACTTTACGATTATAATTGTTACCGTTCGGAAAAAACTTCAATACCGATAATAATCAGATGCAAACATTTGTGACGAAAAAGCATTCAAAGAACGAAGCAATTTTTAACCCTAATATGCCTATTAATTCGAGAACCAAAGAATCAATCAAAGCACCACCATAAATCAATAACTTTCAAACTGAAATGCTGGTATAATTTAAGTAATAATACTATTGAAGAAAGACTATGAGAATGATCCACATAAGAAAAATGTTTTATCTTTTATTGGTTTGGATGCTGATGCCAGAGATTGCTTTTTGCGCAGATGCAAGCAAGCCCAATATCATTATTTTTCTTGTGGATGACATGGGGGTGATGGATACCTCGGTTCCATTTCTGACCGATGCCCAAGGCAAGGCAAAGAAGTACCCACTTAATGAATTCTACCGCACGCCCAACATGGAAAGGCTTGCATCTCTAGGCGTTCGATTCAATAACTTTTGCGCAATGAGTGTCTGCTCGCCCACTCGCATTTCTATAATGACAGGCCAAAACGCAGCACGACATCACACAACCAACTGGATCAACCCAGATAATAATAACGCAGGCCCCAAAGGCCCAACCGATTGGAACTGGAGTGGCCTTAACAAAAACAATGTAGCACTTCCCTCGTTGATGAAATCCAACGGCTATCGCACCATTCATGTGGGTAAGGGTCACTTCGGCCCCCGAAATTCCGAAGGTGCCAACCCAATGAACCTAGGGTTCGAAATCAATGTTGCAGGGGCTTCCATCGGGGCACCCGCAAGTTATTATGGCAAACAAAACTATGGTAACGATAAAGCCAACAAGAAAGCCTCCCACGGGGTTCCCGGTTTAGAAAAATACCATGGCACCGATACTTTCCTTACCGAAGCACTTACTCTTGAAGCTAAATCGCAACTTTCAGATGCAGTGAAAGCGGACAAGCCTTTTTTTCTGTATCTAGCGCACTACGCAGTGCATTCGCCATTTAATTCGGACCCTCGGTTTGCAGCTAATTACAAAGCTTCGGGAAAGAATGCGCAAGCGCAGGCCTTTGCAACCCTTGTCGAGGGGATGGATAAATCGCTGGGTGATTTGCTTGATCATCTCGAAAAACTTGGTATCAGCGAAAACACCCTGATATTTTTTCTAGGCGACAATGGATCGGATGCGCCCCTTGGGCCTGAGCATGCAGTAGCCTGCGCTGCACCGTTACGAGGAAAGAAAGGCTCACACTACGAGGGCGGTATGCGAGTGCCTTTCATTGCAGCTTGGGCCAAGCCCAATGCGAATAATCCCAATCAAAAAAAATTACCTATAACTCCCGGGGCTATTCAATCCCAACAAGCTGCTGTTTATGATTTATTCCCGACCCTAGTTGCCCTTGGCGATAAAGCACCCCCGCAAGACCATACCATTGATGGAACAAACCTTAATACATTGCTAACAGGGAAGAGAGATGCAGGCAGAGAAGAAGTTTTCCTGATGCATTATCCGCATTCGCCACACCGAACCGATTACTTTACCAGTTACCGCAATGGCAAGTGGAAAATCATCTATCATTATTTTCCTTCGGCTGTTTCAGAGAATTCACATTATCAATTGTTTGATCTTGCATCAGATCCCTTTGAGCAAAAAAATCTAGCACTCACGCAACCTGCGGAACTTCAACGAATGATGAAAGAATTAATGAAAAAAATGGAGATGCAAAAAGCACAATATCCCTTGGAAAAAGACACAAAAGAACCCGTAAAGCCCAAACTTCCCCAATAGGGATTGCTTGACAATCGCAAGATAAACAGGGAATATAATGTTTAGAAAGGGTGAATAATATGATGATTACTTGGATGCTAATGTTAAGCCTTTTTGGGCAGGCTGAGGCTAAACCTGCTAAACCTGATCCATTGGTAGAGTTTTTTGCATCGAAAAAAGTGCTAAGCATTTCAATCGAGATAGACCCAAAAGAAATACAAGCATTAAAAATGGCAGACCGCACTTATGTGCCCTGCATTGTTAAGGTTGATGGCGGATTGACTTACACCAAAGTGGGAATTCATCTTAAGGGCGCAGCGGGAAGTTTTCGTGCGTTGGAAGATCGCCCTGCACTTTCACTTAACTTTGATAAATTCGTTGCTGGGCAGAAATTCTATGGCTTAGATAAACTTCATCTTAATAACTCTGTTCAAGATGGCACCTATCTTAACGAACTTATCTGTAGAGAACTTTCACGGAATTCCGGATTACCTACCGGGCGAGCAACCCACGCCATGGTCAAACTTAACAATCGGGATCTTGGGCTTTATGTTTTACTGGAAGGCTTGGATCGAACTTTTCTCAAGCGTAATTTTGGATCACCCGATGGGAACCTTTATGATGGTGGGTTTTGTCAAGACATCGACCAACCCAAGAAATTACTTGCAGGAAAAAAAGGGCAGAAGGATGAACAGGCACCCTTAAAAACTTTAGTGGTTGCTTGCAAAGAACCTGATCCAGCCAAAAGATTATTGTTGCTAGAAGCCCTAGTGGATATTGATGCTTTCTGGACTTTCATCGCACTCGAACAAATCACTTCGCATTGGGATGGCTACAACCGCAATCGCAATAACTACCGAATTTATTTTGATCCTTCCAAAGGTAACAAAGCTGTTTTCCTGCTTGCTGGCATGGATCAAATGTTTGGTGATCCAAATTTTGATCTGCGCGGGATGAGCTGCATGCTTGCCAATGCTTTGCTGCCATGCCCTGGGATGTATTGGCGTTATAACGATGCCCTGCGCAAAGTTTATAATCAGGCTTTTCTCTTAACCGAAATGAATAAACGCATCGATGATATCGTGGAAAAATTAAAGCCTTTAAAGGATATCAAGGGCGGGGGCGAGGATATGAAAAGAAGGTTAGCGGAAAGGGGCAAGGTTCTCGATCGGCTGATTGGAAAAATGCCCGCTGGCCCGCCCATTTTTGGCCCTGATAAAACGGTCAACCTTGATGGCTGGAAACCCACTTTAGAAACAGGCCCTTCACTTTTATTGCAATCTTCCTTCGATGATAAAACATGCCTTTACATCCGCAGTTCTTCTGATTCTGTAGCTGGCTGGCGCAAGCCCGTGGCTCTGGATCCCGGGAAATACAGGGTTGAGGTGCTTGCAAAAGCAGTGAATGTCAAAAACCGCAACGAACCTAATTCAGGTGTTGGCATCCGCCTTTCCAGTGGTGAAAAAGCCAAGTATATTTCCGAGTCAACGGGTTGGGAAAAGATCACCTTCGAATTCGATATCGCTGCACCCAAGGAAATTGTTTTGGTTTTGGAAATGCGTGCTTTAAACGGCGAAGCTTACTTTGACTCCTCTTCCATGAAGCTTATCAAAGTCAACTAAACAAGCTAAGAGACTTCATGGCTTTAGTGCGAAAATCAGTCTGGTGGCGTCGCCTTGTTTCCAATGCTATGTGCTTGGCATCCGTTGTTGGCTGGCGCGGGGAAAACTTTCAAATTGATCATCTTTTAAAAAAAGCAATTCGTGAAACTAAGCTTGATGATTTCGGTCCAGATAACTTTCTAGTGCCTTTGAATATTCTACTTAAAGATTTTTCATCCAATAATAAAACCGATTCTCTTGGACATGTTGTTTTTTCACAACTGATTCTTTCTTCTCTTAAGAACCGCTTAAACCTGCATCATGTCCTAAAGAATTATCCCGAAGTGGAAAAGGTTCCAATCAATGCCCCTTTGTTTGTAATTGGACTACCTCGCACAGGAACTACTTTTCTTCAAGGCTTGCTTTCTTCGGTATCAACACTGAGACCGCTACAAAATTGGGAAACCCATCAGTTGCCGATCCCCCAAAGCCTAGCTACAAACTTCCAAGTGCAACAGCAAATTAAAATAGCGCAGGCGCAAATTGATGGTGTGAATAGGTTGTCCCCCGAGTTTATCAAAGCACATGAATTGGGAACCATGGAACCGGAAGAATGCAATCCATTCCTGATGTCCTCTTTTTATGCTCTGTTATTTTGCCAGTTGGTTTATGCACCCGATTACTTCCAATATGTTTTCGCATCGCAATTTGGTGATAGTTACAGCTTGCATAAGAAACATCTGCAATCACTTTCTTTCAACAAAGAGAAAACAACCTGGTTTTTAAAAGGCCCAGCCCACATTGCATCGTTAGCCCCGCTTCTAAATGTTTACCCCGATGCTCGTATAGTTTTCACCCATCGCAATCCATTGGAAAGTTTGCCTTCCATGGCAAGCCTAACCTCAATGCTTCGCATGGTTTGCCTGCCTTCGCAAGATTCAAAACTAATCGGCCCAGGAATGGTAAAGCATTTACAACAAATGCTAGAAATGGGTTATCGCTCAAGAGATGCTTGGCCACTGAGGGCTACGCCGTTTTTAGATATTACCTATAAAAATTTGGTGAGCAAGCCAATCGATACCGTGCATCAAATACTCAATCATTTCAATATTCCAATACCTGAGGGAATGGATGAAAAGCTAAAAAGTTATCTAAAAAATAGCAGCCAACACAGGCATGGAGTGCACAATTATTCGATGGAGGAATATGGCCTCGATAAAACTGATCTCCTGCAGAAATTTCAGCGAGAATCTGATCTCGCCAACAGCTAATCAACGCTACGATAATATTTTGATGATCGCCTTGATGATTGCAAAGTTGGTATCCCAGCCACAAAACCCTGCCAGCCCCATAATAAATCCAAAAGTTGCAGGAATAAGAGCAATAAAGAAAAGCCACCACTTCTTGGTCAAGGCAGTCACGCCCATCAAAGCCAAACTAACCGCAAGGGCGGCATTACAAAGATCAAATTGGTCATCCATATCATTGAGTTTGTCGTAACCCTTTTGCGCCTCTTCAGCATCCGCTTTTTGCTTTTCAGCTTTCTTTTCCTGCGATTCAGATTTTTTACGAAACTCTTCTGATTTTGCCTCTCGGAAGGATTTGATTTCCGGAGTTTCATTGGAATGGGGTACGCTTAATTCTGCAGCCACTCCTTCATACACAGCTTGGCGAATGTTCCTTGCCTGAAACCAAGCCCAGTTATCATTCCGTTCAACCTGTTTTAATTGCATTTACTGAACGATGTTATCATCCTTCACATTGCAAATACTAATAAAGGTAGCAATGATAACGACCATCAAGCCAATCCATGAATCCAAAGGATTGTTTATCACACTTAATTTTTCAGGACCTTCTATATCAGCCATCGTTCCACCCTTTATGAATTTAAAAAGCAACAGATTTATGCATCATAAAAACACACGCTATAAATGTCTAGACGAAATCCGAAGGGGAGACTCTTCTTTGCCGATTAAAATTTTAATAATATCTAGGCCTATTAATACAGTGTAGAACAACACTTAAAATGAACTAATCAAGAACAAATGGATTGCTATTCTGCATCCAAAATGATGATTAAGCCTGCAAAAAGGTCAAACTGTTCAAAATCTGGTTTAGGGTTTAGCCCCTTAGGAACCAGCTTCTTTTTGTATACAAAAACTAACACCGAGGTACTCTCATCTAATTTTTCCAAACTTGAGGCAAAGCCCGGGAGTTTCAAAGGCCCCCTCATCTCTGCAACAATTTTCTTGGTGAAAACCTTAATGTTGCCTCTTTCATCAAAAAAACCACCAGGCGGAAAAGTACTACGCACATTGCAGGGGTTGCGAAGTACCAGCTCCAAGACATCTCCTGTTTGGTGAACTAATAATATTTTGGATCGAAGGACCTGAAGGTCCGCAAGGCCATTTTCTAATTCTTGAATAACCTCTTCCCGTGCTGGAGAATTTTTTGGCAACCCCATTCCTTTTTGTCGGGTTTCCAACAACTTCTTGCGCAAGACTTCTGCACGCAAAGCCATATCTCTATCGATTTCGCCAAATTGATGGGCCAAACTGATGCGAATTTTTCCATCCCGAGGTGAGCCCAACAATTTTCCCGCAAGGCTGCCTACATGAACCCAATCAGCTTTATCATCAGCTAAAAGGAAACTAGAAAATATCGTGGATACCATTACAAAAAGTAAAATCAATGCCCGCATTGTAATTCTAGAGCAAACTTTCAACATTAATTCGCCTATTTTTCTCATCAACATATCTTAATCAAATTTCATGGGCATTGCATCTTTTGATTAAACAGCCAAAGGGAATTTTATTGTAACTTTTGCATTGGGGACGATTATTTGATAAGGATAAAGTTATGAAAAACATCAATCTATACTCTCTCGCATTGTTTGGGCTACTTTATAGTACTTTAGATTTGCGTGCAGAAAAGCAACCGAATATTGTGCTCATTTTTGCAGATGATCTGGGTTATACAGACCTTGGCTGCTTTGGATCAACAAAAATCCGCACTCCCAACATTGATTCGCTCGCCCGCAATGGTATTAAGCTAACCAACTTCCATGTGCCCCAAGCAGTTTGCACCGCCTCGCGGGCTGCCCTACTTTCTGGGTGTTACCCAAATCGTGTGGGAATTCTTGGCGCACTTGCCCCTAATTCAAAAAATGGTATCAAAGATGCAGAAAACCTTCTTCCTGAATATCTTAAAAAACAAGGTTATTCCACGGCTCTATTTGGCAAATGGCACCTAGGTGATTCTGCCCTGCATTCCCCCTTGCGCCATGGGTTTGATACCTATTTCGGCTTGCCCTATTCCAATGACATGTGGCCTAATCATCCCTCCAACAAAACTTTTCCTCCACTGCCTTTACGCCATGATGATAAAGTTTTAGAACACAACCCTGATCAGTCTAAACTTACAGGTTGGTATACCGAACGAGGGGTGAAATTCATTGAAGCGAACAAAAACAAACCTTTCTTTTTGTACATGCCTCACACGATGCCCCATGTACCTCTATTTGCTTCTGAAAAATTCAAGGGTAAAAGTAACCAAGGCCTTTATGGAGATGTGATCGAGGAAATTGATGCTTCCTTGGGTTCAATTCTTGAATGCCTCAAGAAAAATTCTCTGGACAAAAACACCTTGGTGATTTTCACTTCAGATAACGGCCCCTGGCTTTCTTATGGAGATCATGGCGGTTCTAAAGGTATGTTGAGAGAAGGCAAGGGGACTGAGTTTGAAGGCGGGGTGCGAGTTCCATTTGTTGCGCGCTGGCCCGGAAGGATCCCCGCATCAAGCATCAGTAATGAACCCACCATGACCATTGATCTTTTGCCAACCCTTGTTAGTTATGCAGGAGGTGTTGTTCAAGCAGGAAATAAAATAGATGGAAAGGACATGAGCCCAATACTGGAAGCAAAACCCGATGCCAAAAGTCCCCAAGAGGCTTACTATTTTTATTGGGGCGATGCACTCCATGCAGTCACCAGTGGCAAATGGAAATTGCATTTTCCCCACCCATACCTCCATATCATTGAGGGCGGAAACAATGGCAAGCCCGGGAAAAGTGAAACCCGCAAGATTGAACTTTCCCTGTTCGATCTTGAAGACGATACCACCGAATCTAAAAATGTTGCAGATCAAAATCCCGAGATAGTTAAAAAGTTACAGCTACTTGGGGATAAAATCAGAGAAGAACTTGGCGACTCACTAACCAATAAAAAAGGTTCGAATTTGCGCTAGTTCTGTTAATATTTGATCAACCTAAAACCGAAGGCAGGAATATAATCGTGCGCAAAATAATTGGTTCCACCGTTCTCTCATTTGTTGTCTTTAGCTTTGCCATCGCATTCGATTCCAACCCAAGTCATTGGAAATTGGTTTGGAGTGATGAATTCGAAGGCAAAGAAATCGACCGTTCGAAATGGGATTTTGATCTCGGCAATGGATTCTATGATTACAATGCAAAACAATGGATCAATGGTTGGGGTAATGATGAACTACAGTACTACACCCGAGAACCAGAAAACGCTTTTGTCAAGGATGGCCATCTTCATATTAAAGCGATAAAAGAATCGATTCATAATTGTGGTTACACCTCTGCACGAATGAAAACCCGAAAAAGAGATGGCAGGGCGTTATTCAACCAAAGATACGGAAAGTTTGAATTTCGTGCCAAACTACCTACAGGCAAGGGTGTTTGGCCAGCACTTTGGATGCTTCCACAGAGTGAAAAGTATGGCACTTGGCCATCCTCTGGCGAAATTGATGTATTAGAAGCGCGTGGACAGGAACCCAATAAAATTCTGGGGACATTGCATTTTGGCTCACGCTGGCCCTCTAATGCACACAAGGAAAACAGCATCCCCCTTCCGAATAATGGCACCATCGCAGATTTTCACACCTATGCGATTGAATGGGAACCCGGTGAAATTCGCTGGTTGTTGGATGAGAAACAATTTGCCGCCCAATCATTCTGGTGGAGCAGCAGCAAAGTGGAAGCCAATAAAGGAATTCGACCTACCAAAGAAGAAGATCTAAATGCTTGGCCTGCCCCCTTCGATCAGCCTTTTTATCTTGTGATGAATGTTGCAGTGGGCGGGAAGTTTCTGGGTAACCCTGATAACACCACCCTTTTCCCCGCAGAAATGGTGATCGATTATGTGCGTGTATACGACAAAGTTGGCGGCTATGGCAAAATCAAACCCCGGGGCGATGGCAAGTTCCCCTTTGGCAAACCCTAACGAATAATCTGCATCATCTTGCTACCGCTTTGGGAAAGGCGGTGGCGGTGGCAGCATCTTTTCCTTCGTCTTTAACTCAATCAGAATTTCTTCGATGCCCCGTTCTAATTGTTGATCCTTCCCGCCATATTCAATTGCGGGGTCGTTATCAACGATGATGTCTGGAGTAACGCCTTTGCCTTCAATGATCCATTCCTTGCCATCAATATCATAACGGCTGAACTCAGGTTTATTTAAAGTGCCACCATCTAACAGAGGTAATGTACCGCGAATGCCTACAACGCCTCCCCAACTTCGTTTGCCAATCAGTTTGCCAAGTTTGTGTTGGCGGAAACGATAAGGGAACAAATCACCATCGGATGCAGAGAATTCGTTCATAAGGCAGACCATGGGGCCATGCATCATACCACGAGGATCAACCGATGGAGGGGTACCACGGGCGATGCCAACCATTGCGATTTCCCTACGAAGCCTTTCGATCAACATGGGTGAAACATTACCACCCCCGTTGCCCCGCATATCAATGATCAATGCACTCTTTTTTAATTGGGGATAAAACTGCCTAGCAAACTCGTTAAGCCCAACCTGCATCATATCGGGTACATGAATGTATCCAACTTTGCCCTTGGTAGCTTCATCAACCCGCTTGCGATTTTTTTCTACCCAATTGCGATAGTAAAGAGGGCCTTCATTATCGATCGGAACAACAACGACTTCCCTTGCGCCATTGGCCTCGGGTTTGGAATTGATTTTAATCACAACAGGCTTACCAACTTTATTTACAAGGGCCTGATACGGTGAGGCCATTTCATTAGTAGGCTTGTTATCAATAGCGATAAGATAATCTCCAACTTTGGCATTAACATCAGGAGCCGCAAGGGGAGAAGCCAAGCCGGGCTCCCAAGTAGAACCTTCGAGAATGCGGGTGATTTTTACATAGCCAGATGGGGCATGCTTTTCGAGTTTTGCGCCAAGTTGCCCCAATGGGATTTTACGCACCGCGGGTAAATCGCCACCGCCCACATAAGCATGGCCTGCATTCAATTCCCCAATAAGTTCGCCAATCAAATACGAAAGATCAGCACGATGCCTTACATGGGGAAGCAATGCTTCGTAGCGGTTACGAAGCGCAATCCAATCAACGCCATGAAGGTTGGGGTCGTAAAAGAAGTCACGCATCTGGCGCCAGCATTCGTGATATATCTGCTTCCATTCCGCCTTGCGATCAAGCTGCACTTCTAAACCGGAAAGGTCAAGAAATAAAGAAGGGGTAACGGGACCTTTGGGCAGATCGAGGACCGCAAATTTCCCATTAACTGAAACAAGTGTTTTTTTGCCATCAGCAGTGATATCAAAAGAATTTACAGAACCTAGATTGGTTTCAGAACGGGTTGCAAGATCGTAGCTGGCAAAAGTAGATCGTGGATCTTTGCTGGAAGAACGGATATACCAGACAGCGGAACCAACGGATTGAAGGTTACGATAGTTGCCTGGGGGGGTGGGAATTTGAAAGGTGCGTTCAGAAAAACCAACGAGATCGATTTTAGAATCCTTCTCTTTAGAATCGGACGCAGGTTTGTTTTCAGGTTCATCAGTCTTTGGTTTAAATGGTGGAGGTGTATCCTTGGCCAAGGCGACTGCGTAAATACGCGCCATATCTCGGTAGGCATGGTTCCATTCTGTGGAACTGTAGATGGGATTCAAATCGCGGTTGGAAACATAGAAAAGGAATTTGCCATCGCCTGAGAAAGCTGGCGAGTTAGATTCATGCCAGCCATCGGTAACATCGGTAGCCACTTTCGTTTGCAGATTATAAATACGGATCTTGTCCATGCCGGTATCGCTAGTTTCCGACCAAGAAACCCATTTGCTATCGGGGGACCAAACTGCATCGTTGATTTCCCAATGCTTGGATTGAACGACTTCGATAATTTGTTTGGTAGCAACATCAATATATCGAACCCTAAACTTTCGATCGGTCCAAAGAATATTTTTGGAATCGGGTGACCAGGTAAGAGCATATTTATAAACATCGCCTTTAGAGGTGAGGGGTGTGGGAACAGATTTAGCATCCGAAGAAACCAGCATGATTTCGTCCTCGCCTGAGATATCAGAGATGAAAGCGATATTTTTTCCATCGGGAGACCAATGTGGATCGCGATCATGGGCACCGGGAGAGTTAGTAAAATTGCGAGTTATGCCAGGCCCAGCGGGGATGGTGAAAAGTTCGCCCCGAGCGCTTAAGCAAACACGCTTGCCATCGGGGGAGGGTGTGCCAGATGCGACTTTGTCTGCAACAGAAAGCAAGGCTATGCGAGAGGTTGCAAAATCTTCATTAAGTTCGATACGAATCTTTTCGTACTTATCGGTTTCAAGATCAAGTTTCCAAATGAACCCTGCTTGTTCGAATGCAATCGCCTTGTCTCCAAGTGATGGGAACTTGACATCGAAATCAGCAAAGGTGGTAACCTGTTTAATAGCCTTGGTTTCAAGGTTAAGCACATAAAGATTCATGCGCTTGGATGGTTCGCGATCCGAGAGGAAATAAATCCGATTCTTGAACCACATGGGTTCGATTTCCTGATCAAGAGTATCCACAAGTTGTTCGGTTTTCTTAGTTTTGAAATCATAAGTCCAGATATCATCACACATACCACCCCGGTATCTTTTCCAAGTGCGGAATTCGCGAAAGATTCGGTTATAAACAATTTTGGATCCATCAGGAGAGTAAGAAGCAAAGCCTCCGCGGGGAAGAGGCAATTCTTCATGCATGCCGCCATTGGCATTCACAGTGAAAAGCTGGCCCAGAAAGTCGTTGAAGGTTGTCATGCGGGAGCGAAAGAGAACATCCTTGCCATCGGGTGTCCAACCTAGGGTGATGTTGTTTGGGCCCATGCGATCGGAAACCTCGTCCCTGCTTAAAGTCGAAGTCCAAGTGAGTCGTTTGGGTTCCCCACCGGAAGAGGGAATCTTGTAAATTTCAGTATTACCATCGTACTGGCCGGTAAAGGCAATCGATTTACCATCGGGTGAAAACTTTGGAAACATCTCGAACCCAGAATGAGAGGTAAGCCTGCGAGCAACTCCCCCTTTAGAATCAACCGTGTACAAGTCGCCTGCATAGGTGAAGACAACCTGATCACCATGGATTGCTGGAAAACGCAATAATCGTGCTTCCTCAGCTTGAGAAACCGCAGCACCCGCAAGCACAAGAAAAATTCCAAGAATTCGAATAGAAAACATTGCGTCACCCTAGGTTAAGAAAACAACAAGTCAGAAGAATCATTATCGCTTAATTCAAAGCAGATATCCACTATTGTCAAGCTGCATAACTGAAGGAGACAGCATAATTTTTAACGATTGCAACGATTGTAAAGGGGTTGGCCCTTGAATGCTGCTGCATGAAAGACCAAGTTTAAAACGACTATTAACCAGAATTCATACCCGCACCTTTGCCTCTAGATCCTCTTTAGGTTAAAACTACATTGGTAATTATTAGTTTAAATCCCGCATCGAGAGCAACATGCACATTATTTTTTCATTGGCCTCTTGCCTTGCAATGCAACTACCACCCGCAGAGTTGAAACCCGCTGAAATCATTCGTGAGTTCATCTATCTGGAAGCACCATTTCCCCAGTGCCATGCAACCACCATCGCTGAAACTCCTGAAGGGTTGGTAAGCGCATGGTTTGGTGGCACTCGCGAAAAAGCCCCCGATGTTGGAATCTGGGTTTCAAGAAACGATTCTGGGAAATGGACAGCGCCAATCGAAGTTGCCAACGGCATTCAAACCAATGGCAAACGATACCCCTGCTGGAACCCAGTATTATTCCAACCAAAAGCTGGCCCGTTAATGTTGTTTTATAAAGTTGGCCCAAGCCCCTCAACTTGGTGGGGTGAACTCCGCACGAGTACTAATTATGGTAAAACTTGGGGCACTGCTGTAAAGCTTCCCGATGGAATTTTAGGCCCCATCAAAAATAAACCGGTTCAACTTCCGGATGGTTCTATCCTTTCCCCCACAAGCACCGAAGAAAACAAAATATTTGGACTTTGGAAAGTGCACTTCGAACACTCGAAAGATTTGGGAAAAACATGGAGTAAAAGTGAACCCGCCCCAGTCGCACTTGAAAACTCCATCCAAGCCATCCAGCCCAGCATTTTATTTCATGGGAACAACAAGTTGCAAGCTTTGGGAAGAACCAAGGGTGGCAAAATATTTGAAACTTGGTCAGAGGATATGGGTAAGTCTTGGTCCGCCCTTTCCTATACCAATCTTCCCAACCCCAACTCGGGTACGGATGCGGTTACCCTGAAGAATGGCACTCATCTTTTGGTTTACAACCATACGGATAAAAGTCGTAGCCCATTAAACCTTGCAATCTCCAAGGATGGTAAAACTTGGGAGGCATGCTTAGTGCTCGAAAAAGATCCCGGAGAATATTCCTACCCTGCAATCATCCAAACAGCCGATGGCATGGTACATATTACCTACACTTGGAAAAGGATTAAAGTTAGGCATTTGATGATCGATCCTAACAAACTATCAGGCAAGCCGATTGTTGGTGGGAAATGGCCCGAATAACAAAACTATTCGAGTTGAATTATTTTGTAAAGAACTCGTTCCCCAGATGAACCTTCCAACTAGAATCCTGCCAGACTAAATTTAAACCCATACGATATCGCTTATTACCTTGAACTAAGGCAGCGTGAGCCATGGTTTTGCCGTCTTTATCACCACATGCTTTGATTTGAACGGTGGGTTGATCAAGGTTAGCTTTTTTTAAAAGTCGCACACAGGCAGACCTAAACCTGCCAATTGTGAGCAATTTTTTTTGAGCAGGATCAACTAAGTCCCAAGCTGCTTCAATATTGGATTGGGTAAACAGCAAAAAGTTGGTTTCATTTGAAAGCACAGATAAAAATGCCCATGTAGCTGCCAGCCTAACTCTTGTTTATGATCACCATAAAACAAAAATCACGGATAAGCTTCTCGACCTACAACATGCGCATGCTGAAAGTGTTGTTTCCACAATGCATGTTCACCTTGATGATGATCTATGCATGGAATTAATAGCTTTGCGGGGCCACGCAGGTGAATTACAAACCCTTGCATATGCCCTTGGAGGTTTGAAAGGGGTGCATCACGCCAAATTAGTATTTGCCTGTTCTCAAACCATCAGCCCATTGCATTTGCATAGCCATCCGCACAAACATGCCCATTGATTTTCGCAATCAAAAGAGAAGGCCCGCTGAGACTAATCTCGGCGAGCCTTCTCTGCTTAAAGCATTTTCAGATTATCATATCACCATGGTACCCGACTTTAAGATCGTCCCATTTGGATCCAGAGCAAAAAGATAATCAGTAGTTGCTGCAGTTGTCGTGGCAACCGTGGGTGTTGTGGTGGTTACTGGGGAAGTAAACACCTTGAAAATTCCAGAGAACTCGTAGGGTGTTTGCAAGATGCTAGAAGAGAAATTATCGGTTTGCGAAAGTACTCCTTTGGGACTTTGCAAATCTCGATTAAGCGACCAGAAAGATAACAACCCCAGATTTTTCTGCTGTGCGAAAGCTAACACTTCCTTCGCTTCCTGCTGATCAAACACTTCGGTCAAAATATCATTTCGACCAATCATTGGCGTCATGCCAATCATGCTCCAAAGCTTAGCATCGGAAAATCCGGTGTAGATCGCTTTAAGCTGGGTTTGCAAACTTGTAGCGGCTTGAATGGAATAATCCCCCATTAACCCAGCAGAGTTCGCGGGTGCGTTCGGGCCATAATAACCATAATCCATAGTCATAATGTTGACCCCACCCAGCTTTACCCCAGCCTTGAAAGCACTCTGTACCGCATAGATACCATCAAGGGTTAACCCCGTAGGCAACACAGGAAGAGTCAGCCAGATTTCCAAGGGCTTACCTGCTTTCAACGCATCCGCTTGCAATTCTGCAAGCACCAAAGACCTGCGATCGATCACCGCCTTGTTGGCAAGCGCTGCACCTTCAATATCAAAATCTATCCTCGTCAAGCCATAGGCATTAATAACCTGTTGATAAGCAGCTTTGAGGGCAACTTTATCAGAGATCACTTCCGCCATCTCTTGGTTAGATGCCCCACCAAAAGAAACATTGACATCGCCACCCAAGGAGCGCAGATCATTCACCTTGGCGCGCATCTGCAAACCAAATTGTTGGCCATCAATTTCATAGGTATTGAAACCTCCCCAGGCAGGTTTGCCCGCAGAAGTTGCAGTAATGAAACCCAGCGAGAAATAACGAAGCCCCTGCTCACGAGCGATCTTGGTAAAATCCAAAACCGGCCAAAGCGTGGTGTCTACATAAGGCGCAAAAACATTGGCAGGCCAAGCCTTAGCACCCTCGGTAACCAGCTTTACCGAAACCGTTGCAGTTGCAGAAAGCCCCGCAACATCTGCAATGGTGTAGTTAAAAGAATCAGAACCCATGAACGCTAAACCCGGGGTATATAAAACTGATCCATCGGGATTGATTGAGACTGTTCCAAAGCTTCCCTGTGTCACACTCTTTACAGAAATCTTATCACCGTTTGGATCGGAATCATTTGCAAGCACCGAGAAACTTGATGGCGTTGCTGATGGTATCCAAATCGAATCTGCAACAGCAACCGGAGCACTATTCACCGGAGTAGGTGTTGGCGTAGGAGTAGGTGTAGGAGTAGGTGTTGGAGATATTACTGAGGTTGAACCATTGATTAAAACATTAGTAGGCAAAGTTGCAGAAGTGCCATGCCCTGAAAAACCAAAGGTAACAGAAGCGCCAGGGGTAATATCTTTATTCCAATCTGCAGCTTGAATCGTGTACTTGGTACCCGTGTGAGAAACAATGGAAGCACTCCAAATAGTATCCACAGTCCAAGGCGAATCGAAGGAAGCAGTCCAAGATTTAAGAGTAGTAGTACCCGTATTTTTGATTGTTATATCAGCGTTAAATCCACTACCCCAATCGCTAGTTACCTTGTAACTAAGAGTTGCAGAAACGCCTGTAACTGGAGTTGGTGTAGGCGTTGGTGTTGGAGTAGGTGTGGGGGTAGGCGTTGGTGTAGGTGTAGGAGTAGGAGTAGGTGTGGGGGTAGGAGTAGGTGAAATTACGGAAGAAAGGCCGCCACCAGTGAATGCAAAGTTCGAAGGGTTTTGCGCATAGCTACTTCCGCCTATGAATCCAACGGTAATGGATTGGCCTGGGTTGATGGTGCTATTGTACCCCGCATTGGTGATTTTAAAATTACCTGCGCTAGTTTGGGAGATAGTACCATTCCAACTAGAACTTATGGAATTGGCATAATTAAAAGTGGAGGCCCAATTGGTGACCGCAACATCGCCTGTATTTTTAATGGTGATGAGGCCCTGCATTCCAGAGCCCCAAGAGTTATCCATAGAAAAAGAACCCACAAGACTGCCAGCGGGAACCTCTCTGGATTCAAGTGCTTGCAATGATGGTATAAATCCTTTTTTACCCTTATTTGAATTGAACATCACTTCCAAGTCGTGAATACGCATGATATGTCTCCATATTTCTGAATTGGTTCATAAAGTAAAAAACGAGATGAGTTTAGGATGCCATTCGGAAGTGAAGTAAATAGCAACCCATACAAAACCTAGGTCACGATTTTAGAGATGTCAAAAAATAATTAGGAACTATTTTAGAACTTAGGAAAAATAGAGTTTTTTCTGCTGGATATAAACTTCAACGGCCCTAGGTAACAAGTATCGAATGCTTTTACTATTGCTTACACGCTCTCTTAACAACGAGCTGGAAACATCCAAATAAGGTGGGCCTGCAACAAAAATCACCTTGGGAAGTATCCCTACTTGCTTGTGCAATTGTGAAATAAATTCCAGTTCGGTTGGCATGACAAATCCAGGCCGTATCCGCACGACAAGAGTAGCGAGGGCCACCATCCTAGAGGGATCTTTCCAAGTAGAAAATTCAAGGGCGCTATCAGCCCCAATTATCAAAAATAATTCATCATCAGGCCTGCGCTTATGAATTTCCTCGAGGGTATCGGTAGTAAAGCTTAGGCCAGAGCGGTCCGCTTCCATGGGTTCAACTTTAAATTTATCATTCCCCGCAATCGCCAACTCTAGCATTTCCTTGCGCTGATCAAAGCGTGAAAGTTTTTTTCCACCTTTATGCGGAGGCGATGCGGCAGGCACCAGCCAAACCTCATCCAGACTTGCCGCCGCAAGGCAATCTTCCGCAAGGGAAAGATGCCCAAAGTGAACAGGGTCGAAAGTACCACCAAAGATTCCTAAACGCATGTTTACTCTCCAAGGATATTTATTCTTTTTTACATGAAAATCTTTAATAATTCGAGCTATTACTCGAATAAAGATTATAGAAACCTTCACCAAGTCTGATAATTGTTGCCTTTATGGCTTATTATTGGATTATACTAAACATGTTAAATTGTTTATTTCAACTTGAAAGAGATAAATCATGAATACTATGGGCCCGATTTTGATTGGTGGTATAGTTCTTCTAGGAATTGGGGGTTTTGTATTATTATTTTTCATAAGCATTTACAACGGCTTGGTTGCTAGGCGCAATCGCTTTAAAAATGGTTATGGTCAAATCGATGTTCAACTTAAAAGGCGCTACGACCTTATTCCCAACCTTGTGGAAGCTGTTAAAGGATACATGGCACACGAAAAAGGAACCCTCGAGGCCGTCATTTCTGCCAGAAACCAAGCTGCAAATGCAGGTGCAAGAGCCGCCGCAAATCCAGGCGACCCCGATGCCATGAAATCTCTGATAGCAGCAGAATCGTCCTTGGGCGGAACCCTTGGCAGATTATTTGCGCTTTCAGAAGCTTACCCAGATTTAAAAGCTAACCAGAATATGATGCAACTTCAGGAAGAATTAACATCTACCGAGAACAAAGTTGGGTTTTCTCGCCAAGCTTTCAATGACTCCGTTATGGATTACAATATCTACCGTGAAACTTTTCCAAATATTATAGTAGCTGGCACATTAGGGTTTGCAACTGCCCAGCAATTCACATTAGATAACCCAACAGAACGAGAAACGCCTAAGATTAAGTTCTAACTTTAAAGAACTGAAAAAACATGAGATTTTTTGAGCATCAGGAAAAAGCGCGAAATTATACATTTAGGTTATTGGTTCTATTTGGACTAGGCGTTTTCGCCCTGATTTTCTGTATCGATGCTATCATTCTCCTTGGCTTAGGATACTCCGAATCGCAGAGCAATTTAGGGGGTGCCCACTGGGGCAGAATTTTACAGACTTATTTCCCCGCACTTGCCTTGGTTGCTGCGTTCCTTGGATTTGTCATAGGAAGTGCAAGCTTATATCGCTTGGGCCAACTCAGTAGTGGTGGTGGCGCCTCCGTAGCGGAATCGCTCGGCGGTACCCTTCTTCAACCTGGAACCCACGACCCGGTTGAAAAAAAAATCCTAAATGTTGTAGAAGAAATGGCAATTGCATCGGGTATGCCAGTACCCCGTGTTTATCTCATGGATGAAGAAGGGATCAATGCATTTGCAGCGGGTTGGTCGCCTAACGATGCGGTGATTGGCGTGACCAGAGGTTGTGTTAAGGCACTTTCGCGGGATGAACTTCAGGGGGTTATTGCCCACGAATTCAGCCATATTCTTAATGGGGATATGAAGCTTAATATTCGATTGATGGGAATTCTTTACGGAATTTTGTTCCTAAGTATCTTAGGTGAGATTCTTATTCGTTCGATTCCATATAGCGGGAATTCATCGAACGGAAAAAAGAATGATGGCAAAGGTGCAATATTAATGATTGGTTTGATCCTATTCATCCTAGGTTGGGTAGGGTGGTTTTTTGGAAGATTAATTCAAGCTGCGGTATCGCGCCAGCGTGAGTTTCTCGCAGATGCCTCTGCGGTACAGTTCACCCGAAACCCCGATGGTATTTCGGGCGCACTACGAAAAATTGCAGGTTGGGATAAAGGATCGATCATTACAAATCCTAATGCACCTGAAGCTAGCCATTTGTTTTTTGGGAATGGCATATCAGGGTTTAGCGCCTTATTCGCAACCCATCCCGACTTGGAAGAAAGAATTAAAAGAATTGAGGGGGTTTATTTTCAGCCATCTGAAAATATCACAGAAACAACTTCAACCCAACCATCGGAAGACCTTGCATTTTCCGCAGCCCAACTTTCGAACCTTGCAGGCACTATGAGGATGCCTACCAAAAATTCAGCACCACCAAACCCAATTCTTATCTCCATTGAAAACCAATGCAACGATCCTGCTGGGGCTTTGGCTGTTCTTTACTCGATGTTGCTTCCTTTAGATAACCCTGAAAGAAACAAGGCACGAGACCTACTCATTAGTAATGTCGAACCTGCCGTTGCGCAATCACTCTACGAGGTCGAACCGTTGGTATTGCAAACCAACCGGCTTGAATCATTCAACTTGTTATCAAAGGCATTGCCCTCATTAAAAATGTTGGGCAGGGAACAATCTTTAGAGGCACTAAAAATATGTCAGGGCCTGATAAGTGCAGATGGAAAGATAGACTTTTTCGAATTCTGCATCTGGCGATTAGCCAAAAATGGGATGGAGAAGTTTCGCCAAGTGAAAGGGCCAGGTGCAGCGCTTGGAATTGCTGCAAGCACCGTATTCAGTTTCTTTGCAAAGCTTTCTGATAACCCCGAAGCTGCATACCAAAAAGCAATAAATGCGGCAGACATTTATGGTTTATTGAGCAACCAGGAGACTAAACCAGACGATTTTAAAATGCTCGATAAAGTGTTTGATTTTCTCGCTCAGGCCAATTCAGAAATTAAGCATAAGGTGCTAAAGGGGTGCGTAGCTGCTATCCTCGATGACGGAAAAATCACCCGGGATGAAGGAGTTTTACTTAGGGCTTTCTGCCTATCAATGGAAATTCCCCTGCCACCATTGGGTTGAAAAAAACTTAGGAACCAGCGAGTTTATCAAATTCATCTTCGGTAAGAATGCGAACACCAAGCTCCCTAGCTTTTTCTAACTTACTGCCTGCTTTATCCCCTGCAAGTAAGTAATCGGTTTTTTTAGATACGCTGCCCGAGGCTTTAGCCCCTAAGTCACGAATTTTTCTTTCGATCTCTTCTCGGCCATACCTTAGCAAAGTTCCAGTAACCACGATAGATTTTCCTGCAAAGGCATCAGAAAGAATTGTAACAGGGGCAGACTCATCCATTTTAAGCTTTGCTTTTTGAAATTCTTCGATAAGTTCTTGGTTGGCCTTAACACTAAACCATTCTTTAATACTGGTTGCACGCTCTGGGCCAATGCCATCAATAGCAGCAAGTTCATCTTCGGAAGCCTTAGCAAGCAAATTCATACTGCCAAATTTACGGGCCAAAATATCAGCCAAGGTTTCACCAACATGACGCATACCTAAACCCGAAAGTAACCTAGCAAACCCACGAGATCTACTTGCAGCTATTCCATCCAGAAGATTGCGGGAAGATAAATCCCCCATGCGTTCTAAGCCACTAAGTTGGGTTAACTGCAGTTTGTAAATATCTGCCAAGGATTTTATAAGACCAGCATCTACAAGTTGGTCAATGGTTTCTTCGCCAAGCCCTTCGATATCCATTGCACTTCTAGAAGCAAAGTGGCGAATTTTTCGTTTAAGCTGTGCTAAACAATCGGTACCCGTACAACGATAAAAAGCACCTCTAGCATCTTTTTTAACTTCCGCACCACAGACAGGGCAAGACTTAGGAAATTGAAATACTTTTTCTTTTCCTTTACGCAAACTAGGTTCAGAGCGAACAATATACGGAATGATTTCGCCCGCTTTTTCCACCACCACCATATCACCTACTCGAATATCTTTTGTTAAAAGGTAATCCTCATTATGAAGTGAAGCCCTTGCAACGGTAGAGCCAGCAAGTTTAACGGGTTCAAGGTGAGCAACGGGGGTAAGAGTGCCAAGCTTTCCGACTTGAAGTTCGATCCTTAAAAGTCGGGTAAGCGCTTGCTCTGCTGCGAATTTATAAGCGACTACCCAGCGAGGAGCTTTACTTGTTAAACCTAATTTTTCACGCTGAGAAATCTCATCAACCTTAACCACCATCCCATCGGTATCATAGGCAAGGTCGTGCCGTTTTTCGTTCCAAGAATCACAATAAGAAATAACGCCCTCGATCGAATCAAATTTTTCTACATTAGGGTTAACTGGAAACCCATAGTCTTTAAGAAGCTTAAGAGTTTGGGTCTGAGAATTAACCGTAATGCCTTCCATTGCACCGATGGCATAGGCAAAAAGGCTAAGTTTTCTAGCCTTACACAATTTTGGGTCAAGTAATTTAAGAGACCCTGCAGCGGAGTTTCTAGGATTTGCAAATTTTTCGAGTTT
>Ga0105052_10001812_pt1 | contig 27268 bp, 28 predicted proteins | sample FRY03_FD_78094 | JGI IMG/M metagenome (GOLD analysis project Ga0105052, IMG submission 78094) | Freshwater microbial communities from Lake Fryxell liftoff mats and glacier meltwater in Antarctica - FRY-03 | ecosystem: Environmental > Aquatic > Freshwater > Ice > Glacier meltwater ... | reverse complement strand
GGTACGTGACTTGAGCCCCGATACATTGTTGGCGCAGGAAAACTTATTTAGACTAGTGAGCTATTACGCTTTCTTTAAATGATGGCTGCTTCTAAGCCAACATCCTAGTTGTTTTGGTTTTCCCACATCCTTTCACACTTAGTCACGATTTTGGGACCTTAGATGGCGGTCTGGGCTGTTTCCCTCTTGACCATGGACCTTAGCACCCACAGTCTGTCTGCCAGGCTGTACTCATCGACATTCGGAGTTTGGTTGAGTTTGGTAAGTCTGTAGGACCCCCTAGCTCATCCAGTGCTCTACCTTCGATGGTAATCACCTGACGCTCTACCTAAATAGATTTCGCGGAGAACCAGCTATATCCGAGTTTGATTGGTCTTTCACCCCTAGCCACAACTCATCCCCTACTTTTTCAACAGTAGTGGGTTCGGCCCTTCAGCGGATATTACTCCGCCTTCAGCCTGGTCATGGCTAGATCACCCGGTTTCGGGTCTAATTCATCGAACATATTATTTCGCCCTATTCAGACTCGCTTTCGCTATGCCTACACCTAACGGCTTAAGCTTGCTCGATAAACTAAGTCGCTGACCCATTATACAAAAGGTACGCCGTCACAGAATAGATACCTTATAGAATTTACGTTTACCATAAACTCTATAAGATATCTAACCGCTCCGACTGCTTGTAAGCATTCGGTTTCAGGTCTATTTCACTCCCCTTGTCGGGGTTCTTTTCACCTTTCCCTCACGGTACTTGTTCACTATCGGTCGCTAGAGAGTACTTAGGCTTGGAGGGTGGTCCCCCCATGTTCAAACAGGATTTCACGTGTCCCGCCTTACTCAAGGACTTTAGAATTTTTTACCTATAAGGGGCTATAACCCTCTATGGCCAAACTTTCCAGATTGTTCTAGTTGTTATTCTAAAGCCACTGGCCTGGTCCGCGTTCGCTCGTCACTACTAACGGAGTCTCAATGTTGATGTCCTTTCCTCCAGCTACTGAGATATTTCAGTTCACTGGGTTTGCCTCATATAGCTATTTTATTCACTATATGATACCTGCTATGCAGGTGGGTTTTCCCATTCGGAAATCTTCGGATCGAAGCCTGTTCGCGGCTCCCCGAAGCTTATCGCAGCGTACTACGTCCTTCATCGCCTTCTAGCGCCAAGGCATCCACCAAATGCTCTTTTATTATTTACTTTATTAGTTCTTTGAAAACTTGAGATTACATGATGCATGCAGAATAAATTTTGCACTACAGTATCTACTCACGATTAAATTAAATTTTTATATCGCGGTATATATTCAGTTTTAACTTTATCAACTTTTTAAACAGCTACAAGACTTTCAAAAATTCTTGCGTAGGATTTTTATATATAGAATTCAAATCAATGTCAAACACTATTTTGAAATTTTATTTTTAGAATGAAAGATAATACGGATAATTATGAAGTGAATATCGAGGAAGCTCCTTGATGGAGCCTCTTTTAAATAAATTTTAATTAGTCTAATTTTAGTTATTAATTAAGCAGCAACTTTATCTTTTAATACTTCAACTAACTTATCAATAGCTTCATTAGATTTTATATCTTCAAGAACAGCAAGTTCTCCAGCCAACCTATTTAGAGCAGATTCATAAATAGTCCTTTCGCTATATGATCTATCACTATCAACATTTTTATATAAATCTCTTACCACTTCCGCTACAAAAACAATATTTCCTGAATTTATTTTATTCTCATATTCCTGAGCCCTTCTACTCCACATCCTATTTCCTGATTTAGGTTTACTTTGAAGGGTGGAGTATATTTTACTAATATCACTCTTGCTCACAAGGGTTCTAAGGCCAGATGTAGTAGCTCTATTAACAGGTACTCGGAGAGTCATTTTATCTTGAGGGAAAGAAATTACATAAACTTGAATTTCCATATCGCATATTTTTTGATTTTCAATATTTGTTATTTCGCCAACCCCATGCGATGGATAAACGACTCTTTCTCCTATTTTAAATTCAGGCAGTTTTATCATATTTTACTCCTACATAATTTAAATACTTTAATAATTAGATTATCTAAAAAAACAATCCATTACTAATAATATAACATATTTTATCAAAATTAGAAAGTATTAAAACAAAGTAAACCTATAGGGTAAATATTAGCATATAAAACTTTAAGAACCTGTCTTCAGAATTGTTTTTCTAATGCATTTGCTAGAAGTTTAACTATTGATAATTCATGAAATTTAACAGAGCTTTTTTTAGAGTCGATTGTATCAGTAATGTAAATATTCTGGATAATTGAATTATCCAGACGATTCTGCGCAGTCTCTGCGGAGAGGACGGCATGAGTTACGAATGCATTAACTGACGATGCACCATGTTTTATTAAAAGATCAGTTCCCTTTGATAGAGTTTCCGCGCTATCTATTATATCATCAATAATTAAGCAATCTCTCCCCCTTACATCTCCGATAAGGCCATGTACGTGACATTTATTATCAACATCACGACTTTTATTAATAATTGCCAACTCAATGTTAAAATATTTACTGAACTTGCGTGCTCGTATAACACCACCTATATCTGGTGCTATTATAATAGGGTTTTTATAAGATTCAATTTTTGGAGCAAATAGTAATATTGGGTCTAAATTTGAGACTGCCGTTTTAAAAAAACCTTCTGCTTGATACGAATGAAGATCTACCGTAATAATATGCTTTAGATTAGCAACGTCTAATAAAGAGGCAACTAAACTGGCTGAAATTGGTTCGCAATTATCAAACCTACGATCCTGACGCCCATATCCAAAATAAGGTATTATGACTATAATGCTCTTGGCGCCAGCACGCTTGGTTGCGTCTATTAGCAATAATAGTTCCATCAGATGATCATTTACTGGTTTAGATGTGGATTGCAATATCACTATTTCTTTTCCATATAAATCTTCTGAAATTCTTACCTTCAATTCCCCATCATCAAAAGGCTTGATATAAGTCTCTATATAGCTTAAGCCCATATTATCTGCCAATTTTTTCGCAAGATTCCGATTACTTCGTCCAGATAAAATTTTCATGAGCTTTATTGTTTAAATTTTCGTCACTACCGAGCAAAACCCCGTCATCCCGAGCCTGTTTCGGAATTTCTTAAACGAGATTCTGAAACAAGTCCAGCACGACCCGAGACCAGCGCGCAGAATCTGCCTAACGTTCGGCTTTGAATGACGGGTTTGACCCTTCTCTAAATTCTTATCATTTTTTAATTAACTTTACTACAACTTTCGTATTTCTATTATTAGATTAAATTCAATCATATTTACAGTTGAACTAATAGAATAAATAATATATAAAATTAATTGCATCTATTTTTTACAAAATTATTTGACATTGCAATCTTTCCTATTACAATACGATTATACACAGCCACAGATTAAAGATAGAGAAGTAAAATACGCTATAGTTGTTGTTAGGGCGCCATACCGCCCACTGTAATAACCGTCATTGCAAGAATACGCAAAGCACGACGTCACTCAGAACAAGCGAAGCTAGCGTGGAGTCCAGAGGTAAAAGAGAGATTCCACCCTTGCCTAACGGCAAGTTCTGCATGACGTGTGGTCATCAACTCGGAGGATGGGAACCAGGGGCACGAAAGGCTGGATTCCCATCTGCATAGGAATGACAGGTAAACGGCAATGACAGCACTTATAACTAAAAAACATAAAATTAGTATATAGAGACAAATTCTATGAAAAGAATAAAAGAAACAGAAGACAAAGAAAGAATAGTAAAAATAAACTATGAACTTCTTGACTCAGGTGACTTAAGCCTTGTTAAACATTTTATAGAAACAAATTTGGAACATCTAAAAACAATATTCTTATAGGGCGTTAGATGAAGATAATCAGAGATTACTGGATATTTTTTACGGAGTAAATTCAGAGCTTGCTGGACAATGGAAATTGGACGCAGGCGATCAAAAATTGCGTATAGACTCAATGTTTGAATTTAAGGCTTGATAATTTGAAACAACCAAAATAACAACGAATTTAATTAAGGAGATATATGTGCGCTAATAAAATATTAGACAATATCGTTGGTCCAAATAACAGACGTAAGAAACCTCTAAAAGCTAATAAAGAAGTTGAAATGGATTATCCAACTCAAAAGGTAGAGTTAATAGAAGAAAAACCCAGGGATTTAGAAGAAGAATCTATTGCTGCTATAAAGAGAATGATAGAAGTTACAAAGATATTTATAGATACTGAAAAAAGGGGGGACGTTTTCAGGCAAGACGGGAATGGAAGGCTTTTTATGATTAAGGATATCGATGAACCTAAACCGCCTATGAAGCAGGTTTGTGAGAATAAAAAAAAGAATATGTTGATAGCCCGTACTCACGAAACCACATAAGGGTAATGTTACCGAGTTCCTCGTGATTGCACTATGAACCAACCATAACTCAGAGCCCAGATGTGGCTAGCATGGAATCCTATAACAATTAAGTAGACTCATCCACGACCAACGCTCACTTGGCAGTGACAAATTTTTTCTGGATTAGGAGAAAAACTTACCAACACTACTACGCATCAAGCTTTTGGAGTCCATTTTACTAGTTTTTTTCATTAAATCACTTATTTGTTTAAACTGCTTAAGTAAAACGTTTACCTTTTGAACTGAGGTACCAGAGCCATCAGCTATACGTTTCCTACGTGCAGCATTAAGAATATCTGGGTTTTTTCTCTCTTTTTTTGTCATTGATAAAATTATTGCTTCTTGATAAGACAATAATTTCTCATTAAATTGCGATTCTTTAATTTTATCCATCATTTTACCTATACCAGGTAACATACTCATTATACTCCCAAAGCCACCCATCTTTCTTATATTTTTTATTTGGGATAAATAATCGTTTAAATCAAATTTACCCTTTTTAAGCCTAGCAGCAGTTTTATCGGCTTCATCCTGATCTATAAGGTTTGTTGCTTTTTCAACAAATGATACGACATCACCCATGTCTAATATCCTAGAAGCTAGGCGTTCTGGATTAAACTCTTCTATATCTGATAATTTCTCACCCACACTTAAGAATTTAATAGGTTTGCCAGTTACATATTTAATACTAAGAGCTGCACCACCCCTGGAATCACCATCTATACGAGATAAAATCACGCCAGTAAGATTAATTTTCTGATCAAAATTAGAAGCAATAATTACCGCATCCTGCCCAACCATTGAATCTACTACCAATAAAGTCTCAGTAGGTTTAATCAAATCCTTAACTACCAGCACTTCATTAATCATTTCATCATCAATATGCAATCTACCAGCCGTATCATATATAACCACATCATATCCAGATAGCCTAGATTCTTTGACCGCTCTTTTTGTGATTTCAATTGGCCTCTCGCTAGAGATAATAGGGAGAGAATCAACTTCAATCGATTTACTAAGTATATTTAATTGCTCCTGCGCCGCTGGACGGTAAACATCAAGAGACACTAATAACACTTTTTTATTTTGATTTTTTAATTTCAAAGCGAGTTTAGCACTAAACGTAGTTTTACCACTACCTTGCAATCCAACCATTAAGATATTAACCGGAGGTTCAGATTTCAATTGCAGGATAGTTTCATTTGGATCAGATGATAGAATATTTATTATTTCATCATGTATTATTTTGATCACCATTTGTCCAGGTGATACTGACTTAATTATTTCTTGACCGGTTGCTTTTTCTTTAATTCTTGCAATAAAATCCTTTACAACTGGCAACGCAACATCAGCTTCAAGAAGAGCTATTCTAATATCGCGCATTGTATTATCTATTTGCTCAACTGATAATGTACCGCTTCTTCTAATGTTATCAAAAATTTTTGTCAGATTTTGTGTTAATGTTTTAAACATAATTTATAAATTATTATATTGTGAGTTACTTAATATTTTAATATACTGAAATAAATAAGGATTGGAATAATTTCCATATCTCATACTAACCTAAATAGAAATGAAATTCAAATTAATATGGACATATGATAGTAGAACCATTAGCCAAACCTCGAGCTCCTAAACTTAAGAAAACATTAAGTAAAACAACTGATGGAACTGGGTTTATGATCAATGGAAATAAATCGCATATTGAATCACCATCAATGTCCCCAATCAACCCATTTTTATGCCTTAATGAGATTGATGAATATAAAAATGATCAAAAAAAACTCAAAGAAATAGGGGATAAAATTTTAGGAGCTTTAAATCACATAAGATTTGGACTTATTAACGGAGAACTTGAAAAAGATCATATTTTAAATTTAAAAAATACACTTGAAAATAATAGGGTTAAATTTAAATTTCCTGAATTACAAGAAGTAATAAATGATATTATATTACGCTGTGAAGTTGAGCTTGCTAAGATTGAATTTAATCATAATAAAGATAATGCATTAGAAATTAAAAATCAGAATTACGGTTCTATTTGAAACTCTGTTGTTAATTCTTCGTCGATAAAAGTAGTTTTAGAAGCTATTAATTGGTAACGTTCTAAAAATATTTGTGTATTTTTTGTCCCTACATCTATACCTAAGCCTTGAATTCTTTTTGTGCGAGATAATAAATGACGATTAAAAGAGGCAGCAAATTTATCATAATTATTAACCATACTTTGGATATTATTTCCAAGTTTCTGTGAATAATCGGTTATATAAGCAATTGAGCTGAGTAATTTCCTTACTTCTTCAATAATTAATTTATGGTTTTCTGAACGTAAATTGTCAGAAATTTGAAACTTAGCAAAAGATAACATATTCATAAGTCCAGCAGGTCCGACAGGAAAAACATTGGACGCCCAAGCTTTATGCATAAAATCATTATCTGCATCAAGAATCTTTTCTACTGCTTGTTCAGTGGGTAAGAACATTAATGTTATTATATTACTAAAATTTAATCCTTTCTCCTGGAAACTAGTCAATATATTTTCTGCATATTCTTTATTATTTAGAGATTTAAGGTGTAAGTTCATTGTTTTACTAAGATTATTTCCTGACTCACTATTATTATCTACCAAAAACTTGGAGGCTTTTGCATCAATAATCATCAAATTACCTGAAGGCAAAAAAATCATTGCATCTGGTCTGAGTTTAGAATTCGCAGTGGTAGTAAAACTATATTGCATGATAAAATCTAAGTTAGACCTAAGCCCTGATGCTTTAAGAATATTTTCAAGTGTTATTTCAGCAAGCAGCCCAGCTCCTGATGGAGATAGCAAAGATTGTTTGATGATGTCAACGGTTTCCTTAGATTGCTCAATGTCTTTATTTAAAGAACCAATCATATTGATCAGACGTTCAAACTCTTTATTAAACTTTTCTGCAGTATTTGATATATTATTTTCCGATAAAGTCCTAGCTTCTTGATTCTCTTTCTTATGAATTTCGATCAATTGTTTTGATAATTCTCCCCCAAGGTCGAATAAAGCTGCTTTAGCATTCAAAAAAGACTCCTGCCTTGCTTTATCTGACTCTGAATTGATTTTATTCAAATATTCTATTTTCGCGTTTAATTGTTCTGTTTTTTGGATATTCGTTATATTATTCTGTTCCAAGATGTTATTCTGATCAATTAGTTCACGATTATTATTTATTAAGAATCCTGATTCTATTCTTAATTGGATAAGTTTGTGATAAAGAAAAAAAACTAAACCAAGTAAAGGGAGTAATAAAACTAGAGGAATAATTAAAAGCATATTATACATTTATATGGTCCTATTTGCCTTAAAACTTTTATGAGCAGTTTCTAATTTCTTAATAAATTCTGGAGAATACCCTGCAACCTCCCGAGCCGAACCTCCTTTATAATGTTTTGCTTGATCCATACCACCAATAATCATATTATGAACAAAATTCTCTTTAGAAGTTTCACCGGCTATTTTTTTAGGATTTAGAAATTTATACACTTGATAAACGGCAAAATTCTTCACAACCAGCTTTAAATCTGCTCTAGATTTTGAACTCATTCCATAATATTTATCTTTTGAACTAGCCAATTTATTGTTAGTATTTTTTATTAAATCTGATCGTTGTTGCATCAGGTAATGACTTACTTCAGCAACATTGTGAGATATTAATTTTTCATCTATTTCAGGCTCAATGGCCAGTTTTTTATCTTGATTTATATATTTTTTAATCAATAAAATGATCCTGCTTTGTAACTGAGTGAGGTCCATTGTTTGCTCATTTAAAATGGCAAGTATTTGTTCTATTTCTTGATTAAAACTATCATTACCATGAAGTTCATCGAAAATTTTTTCTGCAGCTCCTTCGATGTCCTCATCGCCCGTTGCATTAGGATTTAATACATGCCTGATTTTGTCAGTCAATTTTTTCACTTCTGTAGTTTTATCATTTTCTTCCATTGCTTGCTCGTCTAATATATAGGGCTGGCACGTATTCTTTCATCGTAAAATGACCGCGGTAAGTTCTATTTACTATTATCCCAGCTCTCTCATTGATTATATCTTTACATAACAAAGCTGAATCAATTGCACGTTGTTTCTTTGCAAATTTATTTTCTTTTTCTGTGCAAAGTTCTGCTATATCAATATTTTGCCAAACAAGTTCATCAAAAATCTTAGCTTTCATATAACCACTTGTCTTTATATTTTCATAATCCCCGACTATAGGATTCGTGGCATCATCATTAAGAAGCAACAAAATATCTCCTGCTTTTGGACTCAATATATCATCAATATATTTAATATAAACTTTTCCTGTTAATTTTATTTTATTCGGTATAGGCATATAATATAATATAATTTATTATTTCAATTTCAATATAACTTAAGTTAAACATGTATCTAGCAAAATGCAAGAAATAGAATTTTCTAAATTAGTTGAGCAAGCACTCTCGATGATTATTGATACAATTGAAACCCAAGACAAAGGCGGTTCTATTGATATTGATTCTCACGGAGATATGCTAAATATTATAACAAGCAAAGGAACTTTTGTTATAAATAAACATTCTGCATCAAAAGGAATTTGGCTTGCATCACCTGTTAGTGGACCTTATCATTTTTATTATATAAAAGGTCAGTGGAAATCTAAAGCAAATATAGAATTATTTTCTATTTTAAAAAATGAACTTGGTATTGACTTTGATTAACCAAACTGAAGTTATAATTCATCTTAATTTGTGATAAAAATAACGCCGACTATATAATATAATTAAAAAATAAAAATTTAACTTGAAAGCTATGAATTTTATATTATAATCCCACTTACAAAAAATGAGGTTTACCATGATTAAATTAACAACAATCCTTCTAGCAGTACTTTTTTCAACATCTGTTTTCGCAAGCGCAGGCTCAGCTGAAACAAACAAGAAAAAAATTGAAACTACTACAAATGAAAAAACATCAACTGAAGTTGAAAAATCAGAAGTAGAAAAAGAAGAAAAGAAATAATTTTCTATTCTTTAAAAAAAGACCGGCAACACTACCTTTTTGGTACTTTTGCCGGTTTTTTTTATTTGTAACTCATAAATGACATAATAGACTTTCATCTAAATCTAGCTAGTAATATATATACCGCTATAGAATCATATAAATTTTCCTTTATAACTTGATAAAATTATTTATAATGCGATTTAATTATCGCTGCAGTTCAGCTTATTATTAATTTATCGGTGTATGTTTTATGAAACGATCTAAGCCAATTCTTTTATCAGCTGTTTGGGGTAATATTTTAGAATATTATGATTTTACTGTTTACTCTGTATTTTCAACTGCAATCAGCCAGACATTTTTTCCAACAGATTCTAAATTCTCTCAAATATTATTAAGTCTTGGGGTTTTTGCTATCGGATTTATTACCCGTCCAATAGGTGGTATATTATTTGGTTATATCGGTGATACACACGGTAGACGCATTTCATTAATTATTTCAATATTAGGTATGACAATACCTACGTTTACTATCGGAATAATACCATCTTATCAAGAGATAGGGTTATATGCCCCTGTTACATTAATAATTATGAGATTAATGCAAGGTCTATGTTTGAGCGGCGAAGGTGCAGGAACAGCAATTTTTGTTTTAGAACATCATAAAAACTTAAGACCAGGACTAACAACAGGTTTAGTACATGGTACAAATATCGTTGGAACATTAATTGCTTCCTTAATTGGTATTATAATAGAGCAATATTTTTTTGGCGTTACCTTTGCTTGGCGTTTTGCCTTTATACTTGGTGGTTTAATGGGTATTATAGGTTTTTATCTGCGTTTCAAAGTATCTGAAACACCGATTTTTGAAATGTTAGCAAAAAGGAAACAAACGTTAAAAGCTCCATTCTTACATGTAATAAAAACAGCTAGGCTGCCAATGTTTATAACTTTCTGCACTGGCGCCGTAACAAGTAGCATAGTATATCTAGCAAAAACATATGTTAATGTATTCTATAGCAATGTTCTGCATTTTGATAATTCAACTTCTCTTGTTTACCTTTCCTATGTTTCCTTTATATTAATGCTTTCAATGCCCTTATCAGGTTTTATTGGAGATATTATAGGTAAGTTTCGTATGATAGTTTTATCCAGCATATCTATTTTTTGCTTTTCATTACCCACTTTTTATTTCATGTCATCTGTAGAAATTATACACCAAATTATTGCTCTTACTATCTTAGGTATGCTTGCTGGAGCAATATCAGGAACAGCTTATATCTTTGTTATTTCACTTTTTACACCTGCTCAAAGATTTTCAGGTGTTGCATTTAGTTATAATCTAGGTATTGCAATATTTGGAGGGACTTCTCCTATGATCTCCAGATGGTTAGTTGACAAGACTGGTCTTTTTTATTCCCCAGCATTTTATATTATGCTTACTTCAAGTATATTTCTAATTATCATGTATTTTATGCGTAACTCTATCAAGAAACTAGTACAAGAATAAGGTGAAAAAATTTAATTTTGGTTTATTTGCAGAATATTTAACTATAATACTTTATAAAATAACATTTCATCAGATTCTTTACCATCGTAAACGTTATTATATTGGTGAAATTGATATAATAGCGCTACGAGGGCAACAAATAGTATTTATTGAAGTTAAAGCAAGAAATTCTAACTTAGATGATAGGATCTTGTCAAAAAAACAACAAGATCGGATAAAAAGAGCTGCGGAACTATTCTTAAGTAATAATCTCAAATATCAAAATTACCAAATTAGATTTGATTTAGTAATAATTCGACCATATAAATTACCGATCATTATAAAAAATGCATGGTAGCTGCATCCGAAGGTTCCATTGGTCAAACAATTCTGTTAGTAAATTATGTTAATTTTCTGCTGTTTAGCCCCAGCAAAAAATGGTTTGGATTAATGATAAATGAAACAAAAAAAATTACAAATGATTCAGAATATTAGGAATATTTCCACTAGAATTGATAAACCCTCAAAGCTAGAATTACAAACTATACGAGGGTATGATTCGCAATCTCACAAGTGATACCAAATCACTCTTGCAAAACGATTAGAGTTATAAAAAAATTCAGGCTCATAGTGCTCAAGTAGTCACCTACGTTCCGCGCGCCTCACTTCATTTTTTATATGACGAATTGATATGAGTAATAATAACTTACTTACTATACTGAATACTATTTTTCACGAAATGCTTTAAACATTGTATCTATTACAGGGTCTAGTAAATATCTAAGTAGAGTTCTAGTACCAGTTATAATTTGTACCTCAACTTGCATACCTGGATGAAGTTGTAAATTTTTAACTTTAGCAACTTTATTAAACCTATCCATATCAATCTCAATTCTAGCGATGTAATAAGTATCTTGTTGCCCGCCCTGCTGATTCTTATCTTGGACGGTATCAGGTGATATTGAAATTACTTTACCAAGAAATAAAGGTGTGGTTCTAGCTTTAAATGCACTGAAACGCATTTTTGCAACAAGCCCCACATTGACAGAATCTATATTCTTTTGTGGAACTTTAGCTTCAACTATTAAAGTATCATTAGTTGGAGAAATTTCTAAAATTGGATAGCCTCCACTAACTACACCTCCAATAGTATGAATATTGAATACATTAATAATTCCATCAACAGGTGACTTTATTATAATTCTATCTAATGAGTCACGAATCGCATAATAACTTTCCCTAGCACTAGCAACTTGCATCTGAGTTTCCTTGAGCTCCTTCAATGTTTCGGTGGTTGATTTATTTTGGAGATTCATTATTTCAATTTCACACTTAGTAATCTCATGGTGCATCCTTGCTATGTCCGCATCAGTCATTGCTATGTCACTTTTAGCGCTAGCTTCTTTCGCTTCTACATCCAAAAGAGCAGCTTTCTGAACAAAACCTTTGGAAGATAGAGTTTTTATTGCTTTTAACCTATCGCTTGTTACCTCAAGAATTTTGACGCTAGAAACTTTCTTAGCTTCTAAACCTTCAATCTGTTTATTAGATTGATGTATCCTTTGTTTTAATGATTCTTTTTCAGCTCTATATAATTCTTTCTTTGATCTAAATAAATTTTCTTGTGTATGCATAAGCCTTGCTACAGCTGGAATATTAAGGCTTTCTTGCAAGAATTCTGAAAATTCTATACTCTCTAAATTATCACGTTCAGCAATTAACCGCCCCTCATTAGCAAGTAATGATCTATATTGATTTAAGACATTCTCATATTGCGACTTAACCTTAGTGTCATCAAACTCGATTAATTTATCACCTTCTTTAACCTTATCTCCTTGTTTTACAAAGATATTTTTTATTATTCCACCTTCGTGGTGTTGGATTGTTTTTTTATTAGTATCTGATATTACAGTACCTATTGCAACAGTCGCACTGTCAAGCGGCGCAGTCGCACTCCAAATTCCTCCAATGCCAACAAAAATAATTATTACATACGTTCCAAATAATATTGGTGACCTAGCGCTCTGCACGACATCATTACGATTTTCATCCGTTTTTTTTGTAATAAAATTTATAAACCTATCAAGATGGTGCAGTATTATCTGCATTTTCTGAAAAACGACTGTAAGTACACGCTGCTTTCTAGTAGTTTTTTGCTGCATCATACCTTGCTGTATTGACATAAGCTGCTTTAACTGCTCTTGTGTTAGTGTCGGTTTATTGCCCTTTTGATCTTCCATAATCTTCTATTCATTAATGTGTATAGTTCCGCTTTTTAGCATTTTAACCCTGTTATGTATTTCATCTTGAGTGCCATATGCTGCCACGGCCCCATCTTGTATCACTAGAATTTTATCAACAACTGATAGTACAGATGGTCTGTGCGAAATCACTATTACAGACATTTCTAAGGTCTTTGCCTGTTTCAAGGCATTAGATAAGGCTATTTCACCAGCTTCGTCAAGATTTGCATTAGGTTCATCTAATATAACCATTTTTGGGCTACCATAAAATGCTCTAGCAAGCCCCACTCTTTGTTTTTGACCACCTGATAAATTAGAACCACCAGATCCTATATCGGTATCATAACCGTCTGGTAATCTTAATATCATTTCATGAGCTCCAGCAAGTTTTGCAGCTTCAATTACTTTTGATGGGTCAGCATCTTCTGACATTCTAGCAATATTTTGCTTAATAGTACCGCTAAAAAGCTCGATACCTTGTGGAAGATAGCCTACATGTTTACCAAAATCTTCCCGATTCCAACGGTAAATTTCACCACTATCAAGCCTGACAGTACCAGATGTAGCTTTCCATACACCAACAATCACCTTAGATAAAGTTGATTTACCAGCCGCAGAAGGCCCTATGATTGCTAATATTTCCCCAGGCTGCACGCTAAATGATACGCCTTTTAAAATATATTGAGGCATTGGTGGCTGTGGCAAATGCTGTGGTGTAGGGGTTGCATAATAAATATTATCAACAGTCAGATGGCCTTTAACACCAGGAATAGGCATTGCTTCTTCTCTAGTTGCATGCCTATCAAATGATAAATTTATATTTTTATATGATTTCATTGCACTGCTTATGCTTTTCCACAACTCAATTGCGTTATCAAACGGGGCAAGCGCCCTTCCTACAATAATTGAACTCGCTATCATTCCTCCTGTTGTCATATCTTGCCCTCTGCTTTGGACAACTATATAAGCACCAACACCAGTAACCATCATTTGCATAATGTTACGTATGAACCTAGAAAAATTTGATATAACGCCATTACGATAGCTCGCAATAGATTGTTTCTGTAAAGAAGCCTCATTGAATTTATGCCAGTTTTTACTTACATTTTTCATCATCCCCATAGCTTCGACAACTTCTGCATTTCTTCCTGCAATTTCTGCCTGGGTAAGACTTTTAATAGAGAATTCTGTAGCTTCTCCTAAAGTTTTATTTGTGGCTATAGCATTAAAAAATGCTGTCGATACTATCAGAATTCCACCTACCACTGTTATAATACCAATATAAGGATGTATCATAAAAATAACTATGATATATATTATACTCCAAGGCGCATCAAATAACGTATTAATACCAGTACTCGTTAAAAAAGTTTTTACCGTTGAGAAATCTCTTAACAATTGGCTGGCGCTTACATTAGCTTTAGTAGCTGATGCTGAAATGGAGTGGCTAAATATCACTGGAGACAAGACATGATCAAGCCATTCTCCAATCTTTATTAGAGTAAATGATCGTGCTATTTGTAATAAACCGTAAACAAAATAGATAGAAGCAATGATAAGTGATAGCATAAGAAGAGTTTCTTTATTACCACTTCCTATAACCCTGTCAAGCACTTGCAGTGAATAAAGAGGAGTTATTAGCATCAATAAATTAATCACAAAAGCAAACCAAAAGGTTATCCAAAATCCAGCCTTACACTTTTCTAAAGCTAAATTTAATGGATTTAATGTTTTAATAGTTAAGCTTTTATCTTTATCCATGATGTTATCTTAAATGTTATTAACAATATTTAACTTAAATTTAATAAAAAGTCAAGAAAAAGTCAAGAAAAAGATTATACCTTAATAAATTAATTAATAATCTTCACTCCAAATTTCAAATAGTTTTTATTCTTTCCTTATATTTTTTACTTTCTAATGTATATGAATCCATTATCTCATTAGAAAATATTTCAGCTAATTCATTACTACGATTATTAGCATTTAAAATAAGCGCAGTAAAAATTATATATGGGTTTATCTCAACATTTTTTATAAAAATCTCAATTCTGCAATATTTTTTATTTAATTTAACAATAATATTGTTATCTATTATTTCATGCTGTAAATTCCCCTCAATCAAGGTAAACAAAGAATTAACAATATTGCCCTTAATATTAGAAAAATTTAAATATAAGGTTAATGCAACCCTATTATTATTGTCAAATTCACTTGTAAAAATCACATTTTGACCGTATGACTCAGCAACATTCATAATAACATATTTAGTAATTAAAATATTGTCAGCAATTTCTAAATAATTTTCTGCTTTTATTCCTATTATACATTCCGAAATTTTAGAACCATCACAATGATAAGTAGTCTTAATACCAATATTTTCAAGTATATCTATTATTTCAGTACGTAAATTTACTTCCTTATCCAATTCATCATAACTTAAGCTCTTATCTTCATTAGATAAGATAGGATTATTTTTAGGATAAACCAAAAAATTAATCTCACATTCGCAAGAGATCATATCCAAAACACCCAGCTTTTCTATGAAATACTTTGCACTAGTACGCGGACTAGACATATTTAAAAATTCTTCACAAAAACAAAATATAGTAGGATGACTCCTAAATGGGTCAAAAAAATACTTATCTTCGATAAACTTAAATTTCTTATCGCCAGCCATTACAAGGCTATTCTCACTATTTAAATTTGTGGCAATGGAATCTATGTGTCTTAATCTTCCAAAAAAATCAACAAAATTTAATGAGACAAATCTAGCCGAATGTTTATTAGCCAAAGTCAGAATTTTATTTAAAATTTCCATTACTTATAAGTATTCTTTGATCACCGCTTCTGCAATTTGAATTGCATTTGTTGCAGCTCCTTTTCGCAAATTATCCGCTGTAACCCACAAATTTATGGCATTTTTAACACTGTTATCATCCCTAATCCTTGAAACATGCACAGTGTCTTCACCAGCAATTTCTATGGGAGTTAGATATTTTTCTTTGCTTTTGCCAGACAATACGGAAACATGCTTTAATTTTGTTAACACTTTCTCTGCCGCAACTGCATTAATAGAATTTTCAAATTCAATGTTAATTGACATAGAATGAGTGACAAAAATTGGCACTCTAACGCAAGTTACGCTACATTTTATATGAGACCCCATAATTTTCTGGAGTTCAAAAGCAATTTTAGATTCCTCTGTAGTAGACCCATCCTCATTAAAATCACCTATCTGTGGTAATAAATTAAAAGCTATAGGTTTTGGAAACACCGAAACCACTGGCTCACCAAAAACATATCGCGCTTTAGTTTGACTATAAAGCTCATCCATAGCTTTTTTGCCAGCTCCTGAAGTCGACTGGTAAGTAGATATAACAACCCTTTTAATTTGCGCAACATCATCCAAAGGTTTTAATATAATAGCTATAGGAATAGTGCAACAATTAGGGTTGGATATAATTTTTTTAAGCTTATGCTCCTTAAGTTTAAATAAATTTACTTCTGGAATAATTAACGGCACATTGGGATTTTGCCTAAAGAACGAGGATTTATCAATAACTATACATCCCTTATCAGTAGCTTTTTGTGCATATTTTTTGGATATTTCAGATCCAGCTGAGAAAAAGGCTATATCAATTTTACTAAAATCTAAACTATCTAATGAGGTGATTTTTATTACTTCATCACCAAAACTTACTTCAGTTCCAATGGAAGATTCAGAAGCCACCCCATAAACATCACCCACAGGGAATGATCGCTCAGCTAAAATTTGCAATGTTTCACGACCAACATTGCCTGTAGCACCAATCACTGCGATATTATATTTTTTTTTCATAGTTATATTTACCTAATCAATGATATTATAGACATGAACGCTATACTCACTACAAAAACATCAAATCTGATCATAGTGGGAATGTCTATTACATCCTAATCTTTTATTTGGTTTCTTGTCCTACTAAGAAGCCAAAAATTTCTTAATCTATACTGTTCAGAAACACAAGGTAGATATTTTTGTAGATTTGCTTTATCATAATCCTTTAATTTACAAACTACTTCTATCTCCTGGCGCCAGTGATTTCTTCTTGTTTAAAGAGTTGCTGTTTAGATGTTAATAATCTTGCAAAAGCTTCTTCATATAGCTACAAATTTTTGATATAAATAGAACATAGTCTATCATCACTGCAAATAATTCTTTCTACAGCTAAAGTAGTTTTATTACATACATCAGTATCGCCTGCTTGCGTACTAGCTAAAGCACTACATGGGGCGCTCACCTATTGATTAAATTAGTCAAGTAGGCATTAGTAAAATCTTATTTTTCTCCACTCATAATATGAGTATGAAAATGGAAAACCGTCTGACCCGCACTTATTCCTTTGTTTGTAACTAAGGAATAACCAGCTTCATCTAAGCCCAAATCTTTTATAATTTCTAATATTTTAGCAAAATAATTTTTTATCTCATCAGTTGGTGCTTTGGTTATAAAATCTGTATAATCCATATATTCACCTTTAGGCACAACTAGAATATGAATCTTAGCTGATGGGTTTACATCATGAAACGCTAGTATTTTATCGTCCTCGTAAATTTTCTTTGAGGATAATTTTCCAGAGATAATTTGCGCAAAAATATTATTTTTATCATACATACAAAAAACTCATTCGCTAGGCACTTTGTTTTTTATAATAAAAGGTACTTGTATCAAAATGAATAGTAAAGTTATAGGTATAGCGCCAAAAACTTTAAATTTTACCCATGCGATTTCTTCAAAATTTCTCCATACTATTTCGTTTGTTATAGCCATTAGTAGGAAGAAAAAGGCAAACCTATAACTCAGTATATTCCAGCTTTTACCCTCAAGATGTATTGTACCACTTAACAAATATTTCATAAAAGGTTTGTTTTTAATAGCACTGACGAAGAAAGAAGTGCCGAATATTATATATAAAATAGTGGGTTTAATTTTTATAAACATTGCATTTCCAGTAAGCAAGGTAATTCCCCCAGTAAGTAGCAATATTCCAGATGACACCAATGAAAAAGTTTGGACCTTCCTATGTAATATATAACAAATAATAACACTAACAACCGAAGCGATAATCATATATAAAGTCGCACCTTGGATATTACCGTATTTATAGCCAACAAAAAATGCTATTAAAGGGCCAAATTCAGATAAAAATTTAATCATATTTTTTACTAGGTGTTAAACAACCAAAAATAGCGTGTTAAGTTTTGGACGTAATAATACCATTAAATTATCAATAGAGCTATCATTAATTTCATCTTGAGGATATAATGCACAAATTTTGATTGACAAAATTATTTACAAAAATAAACTCCTGTCATAATTATATTATTCAATATAGGTTCAAATGTCTAATAAAATTGGGTTTTGGTCTGTTTTTGCCTTGGTAACCGGAAGCCAAATAGGTACTGGCGCATTCTTTTTTCCAGCAAATTTAGCTCCATATGGAGTTTATGGTATCATTGGATGGATCATTTCATCTGGTGGAGCAATAGCCCTTTCTCTTGTCTTTGCTTCATTATGTTCGCGCTTTCCTCAAACTGGTGGACCACATGTTTATGTACAAAAAGCATTTGGGCCATCATTAGCTTTTTTCACTGGCTGGACTTATTGGGTTATTTCTTGGGTTAGTACTACAGCTGTAATTGTCGGTGCTATTGGGTATTTATCACCTTTTATTGGCAAACAGCCAAATATAGTTTACTTATCTCTAGAAATATTATTGCTTTTTGGAATCGCTATTCTAAATCTCAAAGGAGTTAAAGCAGCTGGAAGGGTAGAATTTTTACTTACAATACTAAAATTCGTACCATTAATTTTTATACCAGCAATCGCTTTGTTTTATTTTGATTCAAATAATTTCATTGTTGATAATGAAGTATCGAAATTAACCATATCTAAAATCCTTGGACAAGTGACTCTATTAACTTTATGGGGATTTATTGGATTAGAATCAGCAACTGCACCAGCTGGTTCAGTTGAAAACCCATCAAAAACAATTCCCAAAGCCATAGTTTTTGGAACAATTTGCGTGGCGTTTATATATATTATTAGCAACATTGGAGTTATGGGTTTAATTTCTGGCAATGAATTAGTTAAATCTAATGCCCCCTATGTTGATGTTGTGCAATTAATTTTTGGCGGTCAATGGCATCTCGCTATATCGTTAATCTCTTCTATAATTTGCATAGGAACATTAAATGCTTGGGTATTAACAAGCGGACAAATTGCTTTAGGGCTTGCTGAAGACAAATTAATGCCTAGTTTTTTTGCTAAGAAGAATAAAAATTCGGCACCTCTTTATGGGTTAATAATCAGCTGCTTAGGTATATTACCTTTACTCATTTTAACCAGTAGCGACAATTTATCAAAACAAATAACTTCTATTATTGAAATTTCAGTTATTTCTTTCCTATTTGTTTATTTAATTTGTAGCTTTGCCTTTTTAAAATTACTTATAATAGAAAATATAAAAGCTAATTATTACCATTTGATATTTGGCTTTATAGCTATAATTTTTTGCTCATTCGTAATATATGAAACTCCCTTTAGTACGCTTTGCATTGCTAGCTTATTTACTATTAGCGGTATACCTGTTTATCTATTTCAACAGAAGAAACTATAAATTAAATTATACATTCTAGGTTATATTGCTGTTGACGTAATCAATTATTTTGTTATGATTACATTAAAAATTCAACTAGGCTTATTAACAATGAAATCAGAATTTTATATACTCCAATACATACCCTCGCACAGAATGGGTAATATCTGTTGTATACATGGTAGCTACTTGGCCTATATTCAACAACTAGACGCGTTTCCCAAAAAACAAGATATCCACACTCTTTTAGATTATGCACTTAATAATAAACTGACCGAATTAGTAATTGGTCATGATGCACTTAACTATTGACCTTAATGAAATTGAGATGATTGCCACTTGGTTAGAACGTAATCCTCCCTTACGTGAATTGATTATTCGTTCAGCGCTAATAGATTACGACACATCGCGACTTTTTGAAGCTTTAAAACTTAATCAAACATTATCTATATTAAAGCTTGGAGGAAGAGTTATAACAAACAAGGAAATGTGAAACCTTGAAAGTTAATACCTATGCGAACTAAAACTTTCTTGAGCTATAGAAAATGAGGCTGTAGTTGAAATCGCCAAATCTTTAAAGCTTAATCATACGTTACACTCTATCATTCTGTATCCTACAGGCAAAGATACCTCAGTTAATATTGATGAATATTTAAAATATAATTGGACAATTACTCAAACTAATTATAATCAAAACCCATTCACTAAATATGCTACCCGAAACGCAGATGCTTTAAAAAAATTAGCTGCAAAATTATTAGAAATTGATATAAATGATAAGGAGCATTATAGCAAGAAAGCAGGAATTCTTGAACATTACCAAAAAGCTAATAAAAAGCTATTATCAAAACTACTAAATGAACAAAGTCTTGAGCTTGATGTACCAGAGTTCTATTCAAGACTAGATTTGTTTATCAGCAAAAATCTTTTCCCTTTGGGTGGGATATGTAAAAAAATTAAGCATGATTATAAACTACTAGGTATAAAATCTTTAAAAAAACCTGTTTTTGAATATTTACTGGAATTTGTTGGTGGTTTACCAAATTTTGGTATTTTTTTTTAAAACGAAGAAGAATTTATCCCAAATTTGATAAAAGATATAATTGAAGTTACAACTATTGGTGATTCTAATGATTAATTTGGAAATGGTTATAAAAGTTTATGCTGGCAAAAACGTCTAAATCTATTTGTTCTTCTTTTTGTGTTTTAATGACATAACATAAGTAATAATTTTGGCTACAGCTTCGTAATGCTCTACAGGAATTTCCTCGTCGATTTGTACTTTTTTATAAATAACCCGTGCAAGTGGAGGATTCTCTACTATAGGAATTTCATTTTCTGCTGCTATTTCTTTAATCTTTTGAGCGATCAAGTCTAGGCCTTTAGCAACTAATATAGGCGCCTGCATTTTGGTATGTTCATATTGTAATGCGATAGCATAATGCTCTGGATTTGTGATTACTACCGTAGCTTTTGGAACAGTTTGTTTCAGCCTTTTCTGGGCCTGTTCTTTTCTAATTGATTTAATTTTTTGTTTGACCTCTGGACTACCTTCCATTTGTTTATACTCTTCTTTTTGCTCATGTTTAGTCATTTTTAAAGAACTAAAATGTTCAAAACGTTGATAGGAAAAATCAACTATTGCAATGACTACCATAATTATTGATACACAAATCATAATATGATTAACCATATTTTGTAGCTGCGCTAATATACCAGAAATAGATAAGTCTTGGTATAATCTCAGCTCCTTAACATCAGAAGTAATTACAATATATACAAAACTACCTACTAATATAATTTTTACTAAACTCTTGAGAAATTCGACTATGCTCTTTTTAGAAAATAACCTTTTAAAACCACCAACTAATGATATCCTAGATAATTGGGGTTGTAATTGCTCAAATGTAAATATAAATTCTCCGTGTTGAACATATGATGACATAACTGCCACCAAAACAACCATAACAAAAATAGGACTTAAATATATCAAGAATTTAGCGCATATTTTTTTCATTATTATGCCAATCAAACCTTGATCAACTTCTATAGTACCAGCATTTTCAATAAAAAACCTAAGCGCTATAGTAGAAATGCCTAAAGTATAAGGAATCACCCAGATAATTATTAGAGTAAGAAAGAAAAGAGCTAAAAAATTATTAACTTCCCTTGAATTAACAACTTGACCCTTCTCTAAGGCATCTTCCAGCTTTTTCTGCGATGGTTCTTCCGTTTTTGAATCTTGCTCTTCTTCAGACATTTTCTAAATAATTTGAGGTTTTATTTTCTTTAAGAAACTTGCAATAAAGTATTAAAATTATTAGAATGTAGATAATAATTTGAAACCAGATAAGCTGCTTTAATTCGCCCATATTTGCTTTCATTAAACTTTAACTAGGGACTAGGGGGCTAACCAGTAGTTGAAAAGCAATAACCACCTACCGCTCCTTACATCAAAGGTAATTATAACACTAGACCCCTAGCGCAAAAAAGCTGAAGCTTTAATAGGTAGCTTTTTGCAATGATCGGTATTGGACCACTAAATGCTCAAGGATAGAAAGAATCAGGACGATAATCAAGATATTATTTTCATAGATAAAAATTAAAAACCTAATTAATTAGGTTTTCTAGATTGCCTTGCTGTGCTTACGATACTCGCTGCAATAACGTCTATCGGACGGTAAGGAAATTAACCAATTTTTCTTGACTTTTTAACTTTAATCCATATAATGAGCGTTTGTTTAAAAAATATTGGATTTTAATATGAGTATGGAAAGAACTGGTTTTTTCGCATCTATGAGAAGAGTTGTTTGGCCTATTGAGTCGGGAGAATGTAAAAAATTCTTACCTATGGCAGCAATGATGTTTTGCATTTTATTGAATTATTCAACGTTACGTTCGATAAAGGACGGATTCGTGGTAACCGCTATTGGCCCTGAGTCAATTAGTTTTTTAAAAACTTATATTGTGTTGCCATCAGCTATGCTTGCTATGGTAGCCTATGTAAAATTATGTGACATATTAAAACAAGAGAATGTTTTTTATGCTGTAACATGGTTTTTCTTAGGATATTTCTTGTTATTTGCTTTTCTTTTATATCCTTATCCTGATTTAGTTCATCCAAATGCTGAAACAATAGAATCTTTAAGTCAGCTTTATCCGAACTTCAAATGGTTTATTAGAATAGCTGGCAAGTGGAGTTTTGCGACATTTTATATGATGTCAGAACTTTGGGGTTCTATGATGCTTAGCTTATTATTTTGGCAGTTTGCTAACCAAATTACTAAAACCGAAGAAGCCAAACGTTTCTATTCAATGTTTGGGATGCTAGCTAATTTATCTCTGCCAGTTACAGCAGGAATAATCTGGTACTTCTTAAGAGAAGAAACTCATTTAGTCTCAGATGAGCTTAAATTTGTTCCGTTGCTTTTAGTTATGATAGTTAGTGGTTTTGTTATTATCTTATTGTATAGATGGATGAATAAAAATGTTCTAACTGACCCTAAATTATATCAACCTAGTGAAAAGTCTAAAAAAAGTAAAGTTAGGCTAACACTTGGTGAAAGCTTTAAAATGATTTTTACTTCTAAATATTTAGGTCTTATAGCTTTATTAGTAATATCATATGGTGTTTCTGTAAACCTTGTTGAAGGGGTATGGAAATCAAAAATTCAACAACTTTATCCAACTGCAGAAGCATATACTCAATATATGGGTAATTTCCAAGGTTATCAAGGCGTTGTTGCTATATTATTTATGATTGTTGGTAGCAATATATTAAGAAAAGTATCTTGGATCACAGCGGCTATGTTTACACCAATTATGATGCTTGTAACTGGAACTGCCTTCTTTGTATTTATTATATTCGATAATGCTATAGCTGGTTATGTGGTAGGATTCTGTTCTTCTGGGCCTTTGAAAATTGCTGTAATGATTGGAATGGTTCAAAATATCTTGAGTAAAGCTACAAAGTACTCATTATTTGATGCAACAAAAAATATGGCTTATATCCCTCTTGATAAAGATATGAAAACTAAAGGGCAGGCTGCAGTTGAAGTTATAGGTGGTAGGTTTGGAAAGTCTGGTGGTGGTATTATCCAATCGACATTCTTCTTATTGCTTCCTTCATTTACCTTTACAGAAGCAACTCCATATTTTGGTGGTGTATTCTTTGTAATAATACTGGTATGGATATATACTGTAAAATCTTTAAACAAGGAGTACAAAGCTCAGTTAGAGGCTGCTTAAGGAAACACATGCCCTGTCGCTCAGAGCCGGACCACAATAGTTCGGTGCGGAATTCTCTCATCTAGTTAAATGAGAGAATTCCCCCACGGCAAATCTACGGTTTGCTAAAACAGTGACGCGCTCCTCACAATGACACTTATTTCCTAATACTTCCGCCTATGCGCAATGAGGTCTTAGGTTTGATTTAACAACCATTTTTTTATTACCAATAATTTTTATAAGAGTTTTTAATGGATTCCCTTCGTAATATCGCAATAATTGCCCATGTTGATCATGGAAAAACTACACTCGTTGATTCTATGCTGAAACAAAGTGGTACATTTCGAGATAATCAAGCTGTTGCTGAAAGAGCTATGGACTCAAATGCGCTTGAACGCGAGCGAGGTATTACTATACTAGCAAAATGCACATCACTTTTATGGAAAGACATACGTATTAATATTGTTGATACACCTGGACACGCCGATTTTGGGGGAGAAGTTGAACGCATATTAAGTATGGTAGATGGAGTTGTTCTATTAGTTGATGCTGCAGAAGGTCCTATGCCTCAAACTAAATTTGTTTTGGCTAAGGCATTAAAACTTGGTTTAAAACCTATTGTGTTAATAAATAAAATAGATAGATCAGATGCTCGGCCAGATGAGGTTGTTGATGAAGTTTTTGAACTTTTCATAGCGCTCGATGCAACAGAGGAGCAGCTTGATTTTCCAATAATGTATGCATCAGGCCGCGCAGGTTGGGCTGTTACTAAATTAGAAGATGAAAGAAAAGATGTAGGACCATTATTTGATCTAATCCTTAAGCATGTATCACCACCTGCTGGTTCACCTTCAGATCCATTTTCTATGCTTGTTACAACACGTGAATATGATTCTTATCTTGGTCGTGTTCTTACTGGTAGAATTAATAGTGGTACTCTAAAAGCAAATCAGAATATTAAAGTATTGAATTCTAAAAATCAGATTATTGAAAATGCTCGTATAAGTAAATTGTTATCATTTAGAGGTCTTCAAAGAATTCCTGTAGATGAAGCAAAAGCTGGTGACATTATAGTTATTGCAGGAATTCAAAATGCCAATGTTGCAGACACTCTTTGCGCACCAGAAATAATGAAAGCTCTTCCTTCATTACCTATTGATCCACCTACTCTAGCTATGACCTTTTCTATAAATGATTCACCCCTTGCTGGGCGTGAAGGTTCAAAAGTTACATCTCGTATGCTAAATGATAGATTAATGCGTGAGATGGAAGGTAATGTTGCAATAAGGGTTACAGTTAGTGATAACAAGGATTCTTTTGAGGTAGCAGGGCGTGGGGAACTACAGCTTGGTATTCTTATTGAAACTATGAGACGGGAGGGATTTGAACTATCAATAAGCCGCCCGAGAGTAGTGTTAAAAACCGATGAGCATGGTAAAACTTTAGAACCTATAGAAGAAGTCCAAATCGATGTAGATGATGAATTTGTTGGCATCGTAGTTGAAGCATTAAGTTTACGTAAGGCTGAAATGAAGGATATGCGTCCTTCAGGGCTTGGCAAAACACGAATTATATTCTTAAGTCCCTCTCGTAGTCTTATTGGGTATCATGGCCAGTTTCTAACTGATACACGTGGTACAGGAATTATGAATCGTGCATTTGATCATTACGGTCCATATCGCGGGGTGACCGTCGGGCGTCGTAGAGGTGTATTGATCTCTAATAGTGATGGTGAGGCTGTCGCATACGCTCTGTGGAATCTTGAAGAACGCGGCAGGATGTTCGTATCCCATAATGAAAAAGTATATAAGGGAATGATTATTGGCGAACATACGCGTGATAATGACCTTGAGGTGAACCCCACCAAAGCTAAACAGCAATCTAATGTACGCGCGTCTGGTAAAGATGAGGCAATTCGTCTTACACCACCAATAATCATGTCTCTAGAACAAACATTAAGTTATATAGACGAGGATGAATTGGTTGAAGTTACGCCTCTATCAATAAGGATTCGTAAAATATTCCTAGATCCAAATGACAGAAAACGAGCTGAAAAATCAAAATAATATTAAATTTTAAAAGGTTATTGAAGAAAGAAATAATTTCATTCCCGCAAAAGCGGGAATTCAGAAAAACACGCGCGATATTTTAGCTCATCGCATATTGTATTACTACGCTAAGGCTCGCAACAGACATTTCTAACATTTAGTACATCATTTAAAGATTGCATATAAAACTGAATAAATTATTTTACCTAAGATTATTAAGCCATTTATTACGCAAAACTTTTTAAAAATAGAATATTTTGTTTTGCTCCTAGATGCTACAAACATTATACATAACCCAACACTATGGTCGTCACTTAACTTTTTTAAAATAATTAATATTATAGAAATAGAAATTATTATATAAGAATATATAGTTCCTCTTCTTTCTATCTTGTCCCAGTCATTACCAGAATAAGTAAACAGAAGTGAAGCTATAGTGAAGAAAACTTGATAGAATAAATATAAATTTCTTTTCTCTAATGAAGCCCCTCCTAGGTAATTTCTTGCAAAATTACCTAAAATTATTAAAGAAACTACAATAGAAAATAATATTCCGTACCTTTCTTTACCTAAGCTTTTTAAGTTAATAAAAATTTGTTTCATTAGCTTTGATTATGGGTTTGAGTTTTTATACCATATAGAAATAATAAATACATGTTCCACCTAAGATTATTAGCAAATACCAAACTGTGTAGCCTTTTATTAAAAAAGAATATTCTGTTTTATCTTGCATCATTGCAAATACTAGTAGATAAATAAAGCCTTCGACGAAAAAAATCTGTCTTATAATCATTAGAATTACAACGATAAAAGTCATTATATAGCAATAAATAATTCCTCTTTTATCTATTTTCGCCCAATAATTGCCAAAATAAATAAATAAAAATGATACTATAATAACAAATACTTCATATAGTAAGTATGAATTTCTTTTTTCTAAATCTTTTGCAAAATGACCAGAAAGTAAAAAATCTTCTATGACATTATTAAAATTAATGGCAGAAAAAACAATAAAAAATACGATTCCATATCTTTTATTGTTTAAGTGTCTGAATTTTGTAAAAAATTGTTTCATTGGGTTTGATTATGAACTAATTATTTACCTACCCTAGTAACGCGAATTTAGGATAATGGAACTAGAAATGGTGCTTGATTATTTAGGTTAAAAGTGGATTTTAGAATAGCATAGCCAGTT
>Ga0105052_10001793_pt1 | contig 27445 bp, 24 predicted proteins | sample FRY03_FD_78094 | JGI IMG/M metagenome (GOLD analysis project Ga0105052, IMG submission 78094) | Freshwater microbial communities from Lake Fryxell liftoff mats and glacier meltwater in Antarctica - FRY-03 | ecosystem: Environmental > Aquatic > Freshwater > Ice > Glacier meltwater ... | reverse complement strand
ATTTTTTAATTCATAAATAAAAATCTTAGGAGACCTTTTCGATTTTTCTAAGATCTCTACGGTTAAAAAAAAATATCTACCTTCAAATCTTGAATATAAAAAACCCATGAACAAACTAAAATCTATCATTAAAACTGCTTTTATTTTTAGTGTCACTTTGTCTTTTTCACAAGAGAAAGCCTTTCAAATTTTCACGGCGAATGGAAAGATAACGACCTACGAAAAAATGCTAAAGTCGATGGAGAAGAGGGATGTTGTTCTTTTCGGTGAGGAACACAACAGTCCGATTGCGCATTGGTTGCAATTTGAAGTAACGAAACAATTGGATCAAACGCGCGACTTAATTTTAGGTGCAGAAATGTTGGAAACCGACAGTCAATTGGCGTTGAATGATTACTTGACTGGAAACATTTCAGCTAAAGGCTTGGATACTGCTGTGCATTTGTGGCTCAATTACGATACGGATTACGCGCCTCTAGTGGATTACGCAAAGAAAAATAAATTGCCTTTTGTTGCGACTAATATTCCTAGAAGATACGCCAATCGTGTTTTCAAAGAAGGCTTTTCTGTGTTGGATTCGTTGACCGACCAAGAAAAATCGTGGATGGCGCCTTTGCCGATGAAATTTAACCCAGATTTACCACGTTACCAAAATATTATGGTGATGATGGGGGAGCACGGCAGTCTAAAATTGGTAATGGCTCAAGCCACGAAAGATGCGACAATGGCCTATTTTATTTTAAAGAATTACAGGTCAGGAAGTTTGTTTTTGCATTACAATGGAAAATACCATTCCGATTTTTACGAAGGAATTTTGTGGTATTTAAAACAAGATCGGCCAGATTTGAATTATGGTACGATTTCAACAGTTTCTCAAAGTCAGATTAAAAAGTTGGACGATGAAAATAAAGGTTCAGCAGATTTCATTATTTGTGTACCCGAAGACATGACAAAGACACATTGATTTTTTGTAATTAGTATTATTCATTCCATGAAAACCATTCAACCAACTTTCCCTATAAAATCGGTCATTTTTTGGCTGATAGTGCTATCATCATTATTTGCTTTTGCAAGTAAAAGCGTCCTAATATCTTATACTTTTGGGTTTTTTCCCGTTTATTTATTTTCATTGATTTTCCGCCATTACACTAATAATATTGTCATTTCAGACAACATATTGACTACGAAAATTAATTTCGACAAATTTCAAATAGACTTAGATAAAGTAAAAAGTTTTGAGGTGAAGAAAAAGAGTTTACTGCTTCAACTTCTTTTTGGATTACCGAAAGAGGTTACTCAGGTTGAATACAACAAATACGATACACTACAATTAAATTCAGCTGATTCAGTTTTGTTGGAGGCTCTTTCTAGGAATGATAAAGTATAAGTTTCGGTTTTCAACTCCGTTGAGACCTCGATTAAACTCCACTCAGAATTGTGCGAAAAATGCGAAAAAGAATCTCAATCCTAAAGTCCTGACTCTATAATCAACATCTCCTGCCAAGACTTCGGTCTCAGAATAGGATTCCATCGAAAATTAGGAACAAACTGTTCACTTTTATTGATTCGATCCATAGGGTAGAAGCGGCCGTCCGGTTTTTCGTAGTAGGTAATTCCTGTAACTTCGCCGCTGTCAAGATAAACACGTAAATCAGAAGCATAAATTCGATTCATGCCGGTTCGTTTTACAACAACTGCGGCATCTGTTTTTTCCGTATTCTCAGGATAGAAAATTGTTTGTGCATTTCCTCTCGCATCCGCGCGGCAAACTTCATCGTTTTTAAAAAATGCGAGTATTCTTCGGCCAGCAATTTGATTGTAATAACCTATTGTATCTACTTGAAAAAGAGCAGTAGCATTTTCGAAAATTTCAACTTTATCGATTACACTATCTTTCAAAAAGACAAACATAGTATCGCCTTTCAATTCACCTTTATTTGACCAAAGTATGGGTTTGTTGTACAATTGCAAGATGTCTTTTACCTTGTCGTAAATTAGACTATCACATTGACCTTGCACCTTGTTTTGGAAAATCTTAACCCCGAAATAGGCTTTTATAAAAGTCGGATTGTCCAGACTATCTGTAATTGACAGCAACGTATCGGCATGTATGAAAAGACTGTCTGGACTACTGGCTTTAACCGCTAAAGCATGCCCTGTAACGAATAGTTTTCGGGTTAAATCATTCTTGTACATATAATCACCGCGAAGCTCAATTTTTGCGGTTGTGTCTTTAACGATTACATTTCCTCTACCTATCGAAAGGTGCTTCTTGGGTTGATAGATTAATGTATCGCCTTTAACGATTTGGTTTCCTTTTTTTATCGAGGCATTTTTCGTCAATTGCGCTTCTTCCGTATCTGTTTGAAACCAGCCGCGCTCACATTTAATAATGGATGAATCGGAATACAATATCGTTGGACCAAAAAACGAGACTTTGCGTTTAATGTAGGCATATTGCAAAGTATCGGTCGTTAGATTCATATCAGGACCTTTGTACTTAACATTTCCTTTGAAGAAAAAGTCTTTGCTTTCTGGGTAAAAATAACCCACACGACTAGTTAGAACTTCGTCACCGGCAATATTCTCAACCTTTCCGTTAGTTCTATAAGTTGCACGCCCCGATTTGGTATCATATTCCAGCGCTTCTGTGGTCAATTTGTATTCTTGATCGCGCGCACGGACATTACCATTAAGAAAAGCGACTTTCGTTTTTGAATCATAGGTCAACTGATTGCAGAATAAATTCAAGCCACCTGGTTTGGTAATGTGTACATTTCTAAACGCCTTGATTTCACTGGTTTTTTTATAGTAAACAGCTGAGTCACAATACATAGTATTGCCATTAAATTTAAAATTAACATTTCCAGCTAAATAAGTGATTCCCAATTTCTCATCCCCATTCATCCTTTCTGAACCAGGCATGAGGTCAAGAAAGCCACCTTGACCAAAAGCCGAAGCTATTGTCAAAAAAAATGCGCTTACGAAAAGCGCACAAAAGCCGATGACTTTATTTCTTTTCAAATATTAATTATTCAAAGTTTGAGAGCGATCTGGACCAACCGAAATCACCGTTACAGGTACTTCCAATTTTTGTTCCAAATATTCAACATAGGCTTTCAACTCAGCTGGAGAATCAGCATAACTGGTTAATCCCGTTAAATCTTTTTTCCAACCTTTCACTTTTTCGTAAACCGGTGTACATTCCATATTAGCAATGTCGTAAGGAAGATAATCCATGCGTTTTCCTTCGACCATATAGTGCGTGCAAACTTCGATTTCATCAAAAATGCTTAAAACGTCAGCTTTCATCATTGATAATTCGGTAACACCATTTATCATGATTGCATATTTCAATGCTGGTAAATCGATCCATCCACAGCGTCTAGGACGACCAGTTGTTGCACCAAATTCTTTTCCTTCTGCGCGAATTTCTTCACCAACACTATCGAGTAATTCGGTAGGAAAGGGTCCACTTCCAACTCGCGTACAGTACGCTTTGAAAATTCCAATTACTCTTCCTATGGAATTTGGAGGAACACCCAATCCTGTGCATGTACCAGCTGTTACTGTGTTTGAAGAAGTAACAAATGGATAGGTGCCGAAGTCGATATCCAACATCGTTCCTTGAGCTCCTTCAGCTAAAATCTTCTTTCCAGCCTTGCGTGCTTCGTAGAAATATTGTTCACTGTCAATTGAATCTAAACCTTTCAAAATTTCGAGACCTTCCATCCAAGGACCTTGCAATTCAGATAAATCGTAAGTAAATCCTTCGTAATGGTTCAAAATACCAACGTGTTTAGCTACTAAAGCATCGTATTTTTCTTTGAAATTTGGCAATAAAATATCACCAACGCGCAAACCATTTCGGCCGGTTTTATCCATGTATGTCGGTCCGATTCCTTTCAATGTAGAACCAATTTTATCATGTCCTTTTGCATGTTCGGAAGCTTGATCGAGCAAACGGTGCGTTGGCAAAATCAAATGTGCTTTCTTTGAAATGACCAAACGATTTTTTATGTCCAATTTGTAGGGAGCCAATTTTTCTAACTCTTTTTGGAAAATAACAGGATCGATTACCACACCGTTTCCAATTACATTCATTACACCGTCTCTAAAAATCCCAGAAGGAATAGTATGTAAGACATGTTTATTGCCTTCAAATTCAAGTGTGTGCCCAGCATTGGGTCCGCCTTGAAAACGCGCGATAATGTCGTATTGTGGTGTTAAAACGTCGACGATTTTTCCTTTTCCTTCGTCGCCCCATTGTAAGCCTAAAAGTACATCTACTTTGGTCATTTATTCTTATTTAAAATGTTTAACAGCATCTTCCAAAGTTGGATAAATGCTGAATATTTCATTGATTTTTGTTATCGTAAAAAGTTTATTTAAAGCATCGTTTAAGTTGCATAAAACCAAATCGCCATTTGCAGTTCGGGTTTTTGTTAACGTTCTCACCATGATGTTCAATCCGCTTGAATTACATTGTTTCAAAGCAGAAAGATCGAATATGAGATTGTGTTGCCCAGCGGTAATTTCCTTATCGATCTTGTCATTCAACGTAAGTGAATCTCCCTCATTGGTTAGTTTCCCTTTGAAAATGTAAAGCAGCGAACTTTTTAGTTCTTTCGTTTCGAATGAAAAAGCCATACTATTTTTCTTTTTTAATGTCAGATTTACGAACTCCGTAGAAATAAAGCGAATGATGTTGTATTTCCACTCCTAGAATTTCTTCTATGGTCGACTTGATGTTCTGAATTCGCGGATCACAAAACTCGATAACTTCACCCGTATCTGTGCAAATGACATGATCATGCTGCTTGCTACCATGGGCTTTCTCAAATTGCGAATTCGCTGTGCCAAATTGGTGTTTACGAACTAAATTACAAGCAATCAACAAATCGATGGTATTGTATAAAGTCGCTCGAGACACACGATAATTGTGGATTTTCATTTTGAGGTACAAGCCTTCAATGTCAAAATGACCTTCGTAATCGTAAATTTCTAAGAGTATAGCAAAGCGTTCAGGTGTTTTCCTGTGCCCATTTTGCTCGAGATAAGCAGAAAATATGTTCTTGACTCTCGTCTGTAAATCTTGATTTAACATGCTCAAAATTCAAAAGACAAATTTAGTGAATTAAATGAAAGTCTAGTCCGCGTTGCATGCTTTTTGAAGGTATTGTGCATTAAATAGGATGTATGTTGATAAGTTAAGCGAAAAGACTATTATTTCATAGATATAATATAGTGCGAATAAACATTCGAACCTATAAAACTGTCAATTTCTCTTTTAATAAAGAATACTATCCAATATATCTTCACGTGACATGCCTGCATTCACTTTTTCCAAAATCACTGGATATTTTTCATCTATTGTTTCTTGTGTGAATCCTAGTGCAAAACCATAACGGTGAGCTAAAAGATCTTCTTTTTCACTTACTTCACCATCTACGGCTATCATCTGAATCAACTGAATGAAACGTTCGTAACGTTCTTCTCGTGAAATGGGTGGAATCATAGGATAGTTGTTCGAATCGTCCAGAATTTCTTTTACTTGTTCATCTGTAATAGAAAGTTTTCGAGCTAATTTATTTAGCAAAGTTTTTTCTTCTTCATCCATTGCTCCGTCTACACGAGCTAACATGATTAAGTTTCTGAAATGCCCTTTTTGGCTTGATTGTTCTCCTGATTCAAATCTATGTGCGATTGTTCCCATATTCTAACTTCAATTTTTTGCAAATGTAGTGAAACTTTAATTTTTTAGTCTATATTTTTTTCAATGTAATCGATTAAACAGTGGATTACCTTAATATGAATTTCTTGCGCTCTGTCAGCATAATTTGCTTTTGGCGCTCTGATTTCCACGTCGCAATTATCTGCCATTTTACCACCATCTTTACCGGTTAAACCTACAATTTTCATCCCTTTTTCTTTCGCTGCTTCAATTGCATTCAAAACATTTTTGGAATTTCCAGAAGTTGAAATAGCAAGTAAAACATCTCCTTTTTGTCCTAATCCTTCGATGTATCGAGAGAAAATGAAGTCGAAACCGTAATCGTTGCCAACACAAGAAATGTGACTTGGATCTGAAATAGAAACGGCTCCCAATGCTCGCCTGTCGTCACGATATCGACCGCTTAACTCTTCTGCAAAATGCATTGCGTCGCACATGGAACCACCATTTCCGCAGCTAATGATTTTATTGCCCGCTTTTAACGCTTCCACCATCACACGACCAGCGTCGTCAATTTTCTTAAAATTCTCTACAATTGAAAATTGTGATAATATCGTTTTGGCTTCTTCAAATTGTTTTCTAATATCTTCCATGGTATCGATTGACATATTCAAAAGTAGGAATTCATTTGAAAAGATTATTATTTCGACAAACTTATTATCTTTGGAAAGACGATAAAACAAATTAAAAAATGAAAAACCTCTACCTTTTAATTCTCTTTATTTCCTTTGCACAAGCTGATGTGAATGCCCAAAGTTGTTTCACACAGTTGGAACAGGCGTTTACAAAAAGAGGTGCTTATACGATATCGGATGATATGCATCGTCACGTTATTCTTTCTTTTTTCAATTCGGCTGACACAATTTGCGTTACAGGTAAAGTGAGAGTTGAAAACGGTGCAATTACATCTATATTTATTGAATATCAAGATAATACGTTTGAAATAATGGAGCGTAAGTTTTTCAATATCAAAAAACAAGCACCGACAATTTCGAATGGAATTTCAGAGTTGATTTATACTGCTGAAGGAGAAAAATTCAAAATCATCTTTATTGACAAGCTTAAACCAAAGTCAAAGGAATACAATAAAGTTGTTTTACCAACAGACCTTTAATTAAATGGAGTTTATTGGAAAAACAGCGTGGGTCATTGGAGCAAGTTCTGGAATTGGAGCCGAAATATCAAAGCAATTAGCCGAGAAAGGTGTTCGAGTTATCCTTTCTGCACGAAATGAAAAAGCGCTCAATGACGTTAAAAAATCACTAAAAAATACCTCACAGCATTTTGTATTTCCAATTGATTTGGAACATACAGAAGATATTATAACAAAAACAGCTTCTCTAATCGAGCAAGTTGGCCCCATACATTTTTTATTTAATAATGGCGGTTTAAGTCAACGCGCTACTGCTTTTGAAACGGAAATGGAAATTAATCGAAAGATAATGGAAATTAATTATTTCGGTAATATTGCGGTGGCAAAGGCTATTTTACCTTACATGCGTAAACAGGGTGGCGGAAATATCATCGTCATTTCAAGCATTGCAGGTAAATTTGGATTCTTTTTGCGCTCAGCGTACAGCGCATCAAAGCATGCGCTACATGGATTTTATGAAAGTTTGCGTTTAGAGGAAGAAAAGAATTTTATTTCGGTCCATATCATGTGCCCTGGAAAAATAAATACGAATATTTCAAAAAATGCTTTGACTGAAAAAGGTGAGAAATATGGAATTATGGATCACAACCAGGAAACAGGAATGGATGTAAATGTTTGTGTTAAAAGTATTCTTTCGTCAGTTGAGAAAGGTAAGCGTGAAAAACTTATTGGTGGAAAAGAAATTATATCAGTTTACATTAAGCGTTTCTTCCCAAAACTTTTTCATAGAATAATAAAAAATCAATCACCGGTTTAATCAAAAGTTCTTTTGGTCAAGAAACTTATTTAGTCTATTTTTCGTACTTAATATAACTAAAATTTTGTTCAAGTGTACTTTTGCACTTTACTTGTCTTCGTTCCACAAAATTATTAAGCAAATTGAAAATTTTATACATCCTTATCGTCTTTGTGATTCTATCGACTTATGGAAACGCTCAAAGTTTTGAGTGGAAATGGGTAGTAGGCGCCAGTTCTAATAGTATTTCTGAGGGACATGCTATTGCATACAGTCCGGACTCGGCATTTGTTTATGTTGGCGGAAAAGTGGCTAACAATGCCTTAACTTCACTTGGACCGTTGAGTAATATCTTAACGTCGAGTAGTGGCGTTTCGGGAACAGAAGGCTATGTCGTAAAATATACGAATGCAGGTATTTTGGTATGGGGATTCTTGATTGAGTCATCAGGCCCTAACGACGTCAAGATAACGTCCATTTCGGTAAACAACCTAGACGAGGTAATCGTTGGGGGGACTTTCGAACAAACGGCCAATTTCGCTGGTGCAGCAGGTGTTTCAACTGTAAACAGAACTTCTTTAGGTAATTCGGATGCTTTCGTTGCAAAATACAATTCAAATGGAGTTTGCCAATGGGTAGTAGTCGGTTCGAGTCTCGGAGATGATGTTGTTAGAGATGTTAAAATAATTGGCAGTGAAGTATATGCCTCGGGTGGTTATGGAGGATCCTTTTCTGTAACTACAGGTTCAGGAACTTCTAATCTTACGCTTGCGAATTCTGGAGGACTTGATGCCTTTGGATTAAAAGTTTCATCTACAGGGAATTTAGTCTGGATAGTAGGAGCAGGAAGTAATCAAGACGATAGCTATAATTCCGTTAGCGTATTTGGTGGCAGCGCTTATTTTGGTGGATATTATTCCGGAGATTCTTTAGGGTTCCAATCTACGACAGTGGTTAGTTCAAGTAATTCTAACCCAGGGTTTAAGGAAGGGGTACTAGCGAAATACAACGCAACTTCAGGATCTTTTACAACTCATGCTTTAATTGCTGGTCCCGGGGATGATGAAATTACGGATATGACCAATGATAACTCAAAAATATATTATACGGGTTATTTCGAAAACGCAACTATTTTTCCTGGATTGTCTTCGGTAACAGAACCTCACAAAGAGTTTTTTGTTGCACGTTGCGCATCTAATTTTGATACAGAATGGATGAATCGTGCTACTACTAGTGGTGTCGATACTACTACTACTAGTGGAGTCAACGTTAGTAAAGGAAATACGCTGGAAATAGATTCTTTTCAGCATTTAATAGTATCCGGTCAGTATGCTGGAGTTACCAACTTTTTAGGAAATTCTTATACATCAAATGGAGGAATCGATTTTTTAGTCTCCTATATTGATCCCATTACTGGAAACAATATTAGTACAAATTCATACGGAGGTTCTGGTACTGATATTGCCAATGCTGTATCTGTCAAATCAAATAACGAAGTATATATAACTGGAAACTATAGTAATACGGTGGTTTTTACGCCAATCACAAAAACCGCCACCTCAAATAACAATACATTCTGGGGGAGATACGGTTGTGTTGCTGGGAGTGCAGTATTGAGCGGAAATAATACAATTTGCGCAGGCGATTCGACACTTTTAACTTTCACAGCCACAGCCACTAGCTCAGCACCTTATCTTTATCAATATACGGATGGAACAAGTATTTTCTCTGTAGGTCCTGTGAGTGTTGCGAGCCATTCAATTTCCATTTTTCCTTCAACAACAACAACCTATCAATTATTGACTTTCGAGTCTTTTGCGTGCAGCAGTGCAGTTTCTGGTGCAGCCTTAGTAACAGTTCATCCAACAGTTACGAATAATGATATTTTAAACCCGAATGCGATTTGTTTGAGCTCTGGTTCAGTAGTTTTAGACGGGAACTTACCAACAGGAGGAGGAGGAGCCTACATTTACAATTGGGAATTTAGTCAAAATGGATCACCTTTTTTGGGTCTTGGTCCACCTGTTTCAACAGAAGATTATTCTGCAAACGCCACATCAACGGTTACAAAATACATCAGAGCTGTAAAAACTGCAACCTGTACAAATCTAGTTTATAGTGATACGATCACGGTAGATGCGTCGATGTCAGGCAATACGATTACCACACTTTCACAATCAATATGTCAAGGGTCGTCAATTTCCATTTTGGCTGGAGTGCCGACAAATGGTGGTACTTACACTTATTTATGGGAAAAAAGTCCTGACAATATAGTCTGGAGTAATGCAGATGCAGTAAATAATCAACAAAATTACACACCACCAATATTAACGAGTACTACTTATTTTAGACGAAAAGCCAGTTCAGGCGCTTGTGGTTTTTCTTCCAGTGTAAGTATTAAGGTTACGGTTGATTACCCAATTGGAGATAATACTATCAATGCAATAAATCCCACAATATGTAATTCAACATTGCCGGATTCTATTCTAGGATCAACACCAACTTTAGGGTCAGGACTTGGTTTTGCTTACTTATGGCAAGAAAGCACCGCTGCTGCACCTACTTGGGTGAATGCGGTTGGTGCCAATATTAGTAAGTCTTATTTACCGACTTTATTATCAGAACCGACTTATTTCCGAAGAAGAGTTGTTTCAGGCGTATGTGCTGTGTCTTTTAGTAATATCGATACGATTGTTGTGCATACTCTGGTTACTAATAATACGATTGTAGGAGACACAACTATTTGTTATTTTACTTCACCGAATGCGATAACTGGTCAGCCTGCATCAAACAGTTACGCAATTTCTTGGGAACAAAATATGGATTCAACAATAGGAACAGGTTGGATTGTAATTCCAGGTGCGGATACAACATCTTATAACACGGGTGATTTGTTCGACACAACCTATTTCAGGAGAATCATCGAAGGAGGTTATTGCCCAGATTCTTATTCGAATATCGTCACGATTTCAGTTTCTCAGCCGATAGCAAATAATAGTATTTCTGCTGACGCAGATGTATGTTATGGAACCGACTCTTTACTCTTAATAGGTTCAACTATTTCAGGAGGAGTAGGCAACAATACATATAGTTGGGAGGAGTCAACTGATAACATTGCCTTTAACCCAATTGCAATAAATGGAAATCAAAGTAATTACATAACTGGGGTAATGACGATAGGGACTTATTTCCGAAGAAGAGTATTGAACAATGCTTGTACAAGTCAAGATTCTGTAAGTAATACTATCTTCAAAAATGTATTAGAGAATTCATTTGCAAATATTATTGCCTCAAAGGACTCATTGTGTAGTGGTGATGATATCACTGTTGACATTGCTTTAAGTGGAGCCTTACCATTAACTATGTACATGACATATGGCGGAACGAATTACAATGTTTCAGGTGTGAGCGGAACTGTATTTGGGTACAATTTTCCTCCAACCTCAAGTAATACGCTTTATTTAGATTCAGTGCTTGATAACAATGGCTGTATATTTAATATTTCGGACTCTATAACTATTCGTTTGATTACTAAACCGGTTACTAATATTGCTACGAATGATGTTAGTCTGTGCGATAGCAATTTTACCTTTAGCCCTTTGCTAAGTAATGGTTTCGCGGAATTCTATTCACCAACTTTGGGCTTTTTAAGCACGACTTTTCCATTGGATTATACAACCTCGACATTTGGTGAACATCTATTTATTTTAAAGGAGACAAATGAAATTTGCATTGATTCTGATACAGTGAAGATAGATTTTTGGAGACAAATAGAAGAAATTTCAGCGGGGGAAGATCAGTTGGTGAACGATTATTATGAAACCTACATGGATGCTACTGACTTAATAGGAACGGAACAAGGTGTATGGGATATAATTGAAGGTTCTGCGAACATAGGTTCGCAAGGAGATCCAAAGTCACTAATATATGAATTGAAATCGGGGGCGAATGATTTTTTGTGGACGGTGAGTAACGGAGTTTGTCCGCAAAAATCAGATGCCGTTCGCATTTTTATTCAAGATTTCTTTATTCCTAGTGGTTTTTCACCAAACGGGGATGGAGCAAATGATTTGTTTGAAATAAAAGGAGTTGCAAAATTTGAAAATATAGGTTTACAAGTGTTCAATAGATGGGGCAATATAGTTTATGAATCAAAAAACTATCAAAATGATTGGGACGGTACATTAGGTTCCGGCGAGAATTTGCCAGATGACACGTATTTTTATATTTTGGATATGAATCCGAATGAGATGCACAAAGGATATTTGATAATAAAACGATGAAGCGATTAATGTACATATCGTTTTTATTCATTGCATTGCCATCAGTTGCACAATTTAGCCCACAGTATAATTCCTATATGCTAAATGGTCTAGTTATAAATCCAGCCTTTACTGGAACGAGAGAGTGCTTCAGTGTTGTTGGCGTTCATTCTTCTCAATGGGTTGGTTTTAAAGGAGCGCCTCATAGTGACTTCTTGTCTTTACATGCGCCAATAAATAACAATCATGCAGTTGGCTTGAGTATCATGAACGATAATATTGGTGTTCAAAATCAAACGGGTATTTTTCCTTCATACGCTTATCATCTAAAGCTGTCGAACACGCAAAAACTATCGTTTGGTGTTGATGTGGGCGTTAACTTTTTCAATATCAGAAACACAGAGGTTCAGACCAATACAGCGGATGTAGTTTTTCAGCAAAATGTGAAATTGAGAAGCTTGCCTAATATCGGTGCTGGATTATATTACTACACCAAGAATTTTTATACTGGTTTATCCTCTCCAGCACTTTTTACCAATGAATTATCCGCAGGAATCCTTCAGGAATCTCTTTTTCAAATGGATGTAAAAAGAACGGTTTTCATGTTGACATCTGGCGGAAACATAAACATCGGTCGTGATTTAGTCTGGAAACCTTCCTTCTTATTTAAATCCATGTTATCGAATGTTTTTCAGTTAGACTTAAATTCTAATATCTATTATAAAGACAAGGTAAGTGCTGGGGTTTCATACAGACATAAAGATGCGATTGTTGGGTTAATCAGTTTTCGTTTTAACTCAAAATTTGATTTAGGATATAGTTACGCTTATCCACTTTCAAACATTGTTCGCATTAGTTCAGGTTCCCATGAAATAATGATTAGATTTGAACTTAGAAACAAAGTAGATACTTTTAATCCTAGGCATTTCTAATGAGAATAAATTACTTAGTATTTTTTCTTGTTTTTAGCTGCTTTGGGCATGCTCAACAAAACACGCTTATAACATTAAATAAAGTTGATATTTCTACCAAAACATTTTCTGAATATAATTTCATTTCATTAGAAAAAGCAGTGTTATTTGTTTCGGACTGCGCTACAACCAATTTTAAAAAAGTAACGGATACAAAAAACAATAACCTAAATCAAATTTACTCTAGTACACAACGAAAAGATAAATTTAGTAAACCAAAAATATTGGATGTAGATTTCTACAATCACATTGGATCTTTTTCGGTTAATCAAGAGGGTAATTTCATTTTATTTACTGGTCGACAGACAAATACGGCTTTAACCTTCGGAATTTTTCAAACTGAAAAAACCAAAACTGGATGGTCAAAACCAGTATTAGTTTTTCAAAACTTGGAACAGTTTAACTTCTTAGACCCATATTTAACAGCATCTGGTGATACCTTATATTTTTCTTCTGATATGACAGGTGGAAGAGGAGGGCTTGATTTGTTTCAAGCTATAGGTTCAAAAGGAAATTGGGAGAATATTTCGAACCTTGGTGATGCGGTAAATACAAAATGGAATGAACGCTATCCCACTTATACGAACGGCTTACTTTATTTTGCAAGCAATAGAGATGAAGGTATAGGTGGGTATGATATTTATTTAAACAGCTATTCAGATGGAAGATTATCAAATACAATACTCTTATCTCCACCTGTGAATTCTATAGCGGATGATTTTTTTGTAAATGTCAAGTCGAATAGTTTGTTTTTTTCATCCAATCGGGACGGAAGTGATGATGTGTACGAGTTAAAAACAAATTTCCCCGAATTTGATTGTATTCCTAGTGAACCATTGGTTAGATGTTATGAATTTTCAGATGAATTTTCAGATGTGAAAGATTCATTAATTTATGCCTACAAATGGTTGATGGGCGATGGAGCAGAATACGATGGAGTGATTGCTGAACACTGTTTTCAAGACACAGGTATTTATCTAGTAGAGTTGAAAGTGATCGAAATTCTAACAAAAAAAATAATTTCAATTGAGTCGTCAATTGAAATGGAAATTGAAGATCCTATTCAATTGGAACTTAATATTCCAGAAAAAATAGAAGTCGGCCAATCTCTTGAGTTTAACGTAACAGATGATATGTTTGCAGACAGCTCAGTTTATTATTGGGATTTTGGGGACGGCAACTATGCATTAGGTGAAGCTGTTATACATAAATATTTGCAAAAAGGAATATTTAAAATTTCTGTCGGAAGAATTTTCTTCCAAGGAGAAGAAGAGTTGCGCATTTGCACTTCCAAAGAGATAATTGTAATTTAACTATAATCTTCAAGTGTGTTTGGCGTATATGTTTAACTTCATAGACTATATAAGTTGTGATATTTGCATTGGAACGAAATATTAAGAAGTAAATGAATTGAATTATGATTAGAACTCATTTAGTTTATTGCCTTGCTTTGGCAATTACCCCCTTTTTAGTTTTGGCACAACCTGTCCCTGCAGCTGAAGAGAATATTCCTTTTTTGGTCACATTTGGAGACAGAGCCAACACTAATTTTGGTGATGATGACTTTTCACAAACGTTTTTCTTTGTTTTACCTAAAACCCAAGTAAAACCAATTTATATTCGAGTTTTCGATCCGGATATTGGTGGAAAAAATGACGAATTGAATGGTTCTGCCGATACGAAAACGACATTTTCAGTGTATGGTGGTAAAGGTTGTATAACGAGTAAAGATGCGCGCTCAACTTCACCTACTGGAGATTTTAAAAGTGGAAATTTGTTGAAATTAAAAACTTTTGGAGAAGACACTAAATACGACAATGACTGGTATACTTTTGGGCCTTTCAATCCAAATGAAGGTGAACTAGAGGAAAAATATGGGGGCGTTGTTTTCAAGGTCATAGCACAAGGAATTACAGGGAATGATGGGAATTTGTATCGTTATTACTTGAGTACTTCTCCAGATCAAAATCGGTCAGTTGAAGGGGGAAATTCATTCACATTTGAATATAGCTTTCGAATACATGCTTCAGCAAATCAAGTTAGCCATATTTATCCGTATATTGATGAAGCAGTTATATCACTTAAACAAAGTAACTTTGATTGGGATGATGATGGTAAAATAAAGATAATTTCCGTTGCGAAAAAAGGAGAATATGCTTATGCGTCAAGTGATGATAAATGGGCGAGTAGCTCACACAAGATTGTTGATGCCGAAAAGGGAAAATCATTTGATATACAATTTATAAAGAAGCCGGGTTCAAATTCACCAAATAATAATGTGGTTTTTTATGTAACAAATCAATACGATGAAATGCTGCCTTTTTATACTATTCCAATTGGTGGTGTGCCAGTATATAATCCAAAAATAAACGTAAGGCCGAAAAAACAATAATATGATTCGAATTCTATTACTCTTTTCCATACTCATTGCTACGCAGTCGTTTGGTCAAGAATTCTCATTTTCAGTTTATAATGAGTCCAATGGAATTCAACACCCCTATATTTATTCTATTCAACAAAATGCTGAAGGATTTTTGTGCTTTACCTCAAGCGAAGGAGCTTATACTTTTGATGGGATTTCTTTTGAAAGAATAGATAAGAAAAAGCAAATTTCCGAACCATTTTTTAAGTCTATACTAATCGCAGGGGATCAGTCTATCTATTTAGGATCGAACAGCGGCGGAATATATCGATATAGTAATGGCGAACTTAAAAACCGGTATGAATTTCCTGAAAATACTGCACCTGTTATTTCCATTGTGGAAAGTGATGGAGTGATTTATGCATTTTATCAAAATGGTCAAATTCTGGCATTAGGCAAAAATGAAAAACCAAGAAAATATCACCTAAAAAAAGGTCACCATTATACCAAACTAATGGTTCGGTATAATGGTTTTGTTGCATCCCATGAATCTGGCGTAGAATTGTTTAATCTGGTCAAAGAACAAATTCAGTATACCAAATCATTAAATGTTAACGATGATGCTATTGAAAGTATGTGCGTTTACAAGGATAATTTGTTTTTAGGAACAGGTAATAGCGGTCTATACGTTTACAATAAAAGAGAAGGTCTAAAAAAAATCGTATTGGGTAATGATTTGGATGACGCAAATATCAAAGCCATTTGTTATGATAAATTAAGTTCTATTTGGATTTCAGCCTATAACCAGGGTGTATTTGAATTTAAAAGGAATACGGAAACTGGGGAATATTATCGAAGATCATCATTGGATAAAAGCAAAGGTCTGCCAAGTGAATATATAACGGATATTTTTATTGATAGGGAATCGAATATGTGGCTCGGTAGTTATGGCCAAGGTCTGATTAAATTAAACAGCAATTTTTTGATGCAATACCAACTTAAGAAATTCGGATTAGGCAGCTATGTTTATAGTATTACGGGGGATTCTAAGCAATATTGTGGAATGGATAATGGATTGGTGGTCATTGATAATGATACAATTTATCCCTGGGCTCTAAATAAACAATTGCCAAAAGATAGAGTTAGAGCAGTAGCATATCACAAGCAGACTAAAACAGTATACATTGGAACAAAATCAAACGGTATTTATTATGCTAAAAATGGAGACAGTAAATTATCGAATCTTATTCTTTCAGAAGATAATCTGTCAAAAGCAATACGACATTTAAATATCATTAATAATAAAATGTATGTGAGTACCTTGAACGGATTGTATCAAGTCGATCTTGAAACAGGTAATTATCGCTCATTTACAGCCTCAGATGGCTTGCCGCACAATACAATCAATTCAACTTTTCTTACAACAGATGGGAAATTATTGGTCGCAACAGTATCCACAGGACTTTTTTACTTGCAAGACAATAAGATAAAAGAGTTTGTTACGAGTGAATCTTTTGGAATGTTGGAGATTATGACATTTATTGAGGACCGTAAAGGAGGGATTTGGATGGCTACAAATGGACAAGGATTATTGCATCTAAGTGATAATAAACTAACACAATTAAACAAAGATAACGGGCTTTTTTCTGACTTTGTCTATCAATTATCACTCGATAAGAAAAACACGATTTGGTGCGGACATAGCGGCGGACTTTCTCGTGTTAATATGAACGGTAAAGTTGTTCAACGTTATGACAAAAGGAATAAAATTCAAATGGATTTTTTACTTAACGCGACAAATACAGATAATTATAATAACATTTGGTTTGGAACAAGCGAAGGCGTTTTACAGTTTTCTATTTTCCATGATAAGTTTAGTGTGGAGCAAATTCGACCAGTTATAATATCAATTTTCATAAACGATAAACAAGTTAAACAATCGACTAAAATTTTTCTGCCTTCCTATAAGAATAAGTTAAGAGTAAATTTCAGAGCAATTTCTCTATCTAACCCAGGAGAGGTATTCTATCAGTATAGAATAAAAGATTTTGAGAACAAATGGTCGCAACCCTCATTGCAAAATTTTGCAGAAGTCTCGAATTTAACTGATAATGACTATATTCTTGAGGTTCGTTCAAGAATTGGCAAAGGCGAATGGACAAAATCTTTTCAAATCGCTGAAATTTCAGTTGCAAAACCAATTTGGAAATATTTTTGGTTTTTATTTTTGGTTTTTGCGGCCCTCATTGGTTTTGTTGCGCTAGTTGTAAGTTATAGAACGAAGTCTTTAAAACGTCAAAAAGATGAATTGGAGGTTAAGCTAGCTATTCGAACAGAAGAAATTGAAAGACAAAAGAATCAAATAAAAGCTCAATTTACGGAAACACAGGATAGTATAAATTATGCTGTGCGTATTCAAAAATCATTGCTGCCTGACGAATTAAGTTTAAAGGAAATCTTGCCTGACTCTTTTCTATATATACAGCCAAAAGACAAGGTAAGTGGGGATTTCTATTATTTTGAAAAATTTGAAAATCGAGTAATTGTTTCTGCAGCAGATGCCACAGGTCATGGGGTGCCAGGTGCTTTCATAAGTTTAATTGGTTTTGTGTCACTCAAAGAAATCGTTAACCGAAAGGAAGTTACTAATCCAGCGCTTATGTTGACAGCACTTGACAATGAGATGAATAGATCATTACACCAATACAATGGCCTTGACGACGGTAAGGATGGAATGGATATGGCTATATGCGAAATTGATTTAGTTTCCTTGAAAATAAAAATGGCTTCAGCTCTTCGGCCTATTTGGATTTTTCGTAAAGGAGTTTTTGAGAAAATTAGATCATCCAAATCTTCAATTGGTGGCGGAATGAATGGAATGTCAGCCCCAGCTAAAGAATTTGATTTGGAGGAGCGACAATTGGAAAAAGGAGATACTATTTACATGTTCTCCGATGGCTATGTTGATCAATTTGGTTCTAAATTGAATAAAAAACTGATGACTAAAAGATTTTTAAATCTGATCCAAGAAAATAATCATCTTCTTATGGATGAACAAGGGAAAATCATTTCTAAATACTTGAATGATTGGAAAGGGGACTTCGATCAAACCGATGATATTCTTGTGATTGGAATACGTGTTTAACGACTATTCAAAAGTAACAATCACATTTTCGTTTTTTTTATTTCATGAATCAACAAATACTCGTCATTTGTTGATTTCAAACCAGATTATCTCTTTCCAATTGATAAATATTCTCATAATGAATCTTTACAGATAAAAAGGAAAACTAGAATAATGGACACAGTTAGAATGTCCAATATTCATAGTTTATTGATTTATCGTCAAAAAAATAGCTCAAAATCGCAAGCCAAGAAAAAATGAAGGACTATGTAAAAACCTTGTAAAATCTATCTGTTTTACTGTGGATTCTCAGCGGCTTCATGTCGAATTATTTAAGCTTTAAACAAAGGCCGACTAGCCATTAACTTATTCACCTCCGATTTTACAGCAGCGATTACATTATCGTTATTAATATCAGAAAGAACTCGGTCAATTAGCTCAACAATTTTTGGAATTTCGTTGGCTTCAACTCCTCTAGTCGTTAAAGCTGGGGTTCCAACACGTATTCCAGAAGTAACAAATGGAGATTCTGAATCAAAAGGCACCATGTTTTTGTTAACGGTAATATCAGCCAAAACTAATCTATTTTCAGCATCTTTTCCTGTCACATTTTTGGATCTTAAGTCGATTAGCATAGAATGATTATCCGTTCCTTTCGAAACAACGCCATAACCGCGTTTTACAAATTCATCTGCCATTATGCGCGCGTTTTCAACTACACGTTTCATGTAATGTTTGTACGAGTCATCAAGAGCTTCACCGAAAGCAACTGCTTTGGCTGCGATTACATGTTCCAAAGGTCCTCCTTGAGTTCCTGGAAAAACAGCTGCATCCAATAGAGCTCCCATAGATTTTAGGTTCCCGTTGTTCCATCTCAATCCAAATGGATTTTCGAAGTTATAACGCATCATGATAATACCTCCTCTTGGTCCACGAAGTGTTTTGTGTGTTGTAGAAGTTATAATATGACAATGCTCAAGAGGATCTTTTAAAATTCCGGCTGCAATTAGTCCGGCTGGGTGGGAAATATCGGCTAAGATTAATGCTCCAACTTCATCGGCTATTTGTCGAATACGTTCATAATCCCAGTCACGACTATATGCCGAGGCACCACAGATTATCATTTTAGGTTTTACAGCTCTAGCTTGACTCTCCATTTGATCATAGTCCACATAGCCTGTTTCTTTATTCACACCATAAAAATGAGGCTCATATAGTTTTCCTGAAAAATTTACGCTTGATCCATGTGTTAAATGTCCTCCGTGAGAGAGATCAAAGCCCAATATTTTATCTCCAGGATTTAGGCAAGCAAGAAAAACGGCAGCATTGGCTTGTGCTCCAGAGTGTGGTTGCACATTTGCCCATGTAGCGTTGAATAATTTACATAAGCGATCGATCGCCAATTGTTCCACTTTGTCAACAACTTCGCAACCACCATAATATCTTTTACCAGGAAGCCCTTCTGCGTATTTGTTTGTCAATACACTACCCATCGCCTCCATGACGTCATCACTTACAAAATTTTCTGATGCAATTAACTCAATCCCATTTAATTGTCTGTGTTTCTCGTCTTCAATTAAATTAAAAATTTCTGTATCTCTGTTCATAATCGTATCTGCTAATTGTTGTTTTATTCTATTGGTTTACATTTATTTACGACTAATTATCAAGCAATTTAGTTGTTGATTTATAATTAGTTCCGTAGTCTTTTTTTACAAATATAATTTCTTTCAATTGTTTTGTTGGGTTCTTGTAGCTAGATAAATCTTTTTATGGATACAAGATGGTGACTGTAATCTATATTGTTGCGGTGTTTAATACCTTGAATATCCAATTCGTCTATGCGTAACCAACCGTGTGCATGAATTATTTTATTATCAGTTAGTACTATTCCTACATGATGAATTTTCCCCGAAGGATTTATAAAAAACGCCAAATCTCCTGCCTGTTTATCTTCAAATGTAATTGATCTTCCTTCTGTGCTTTGAATAGATGCATCTCGCCCGATGTGAATTCCTTTGAAACGATAAACCATTTGTGTAAATCCTGAACAATCGATTCCAAACATTGTTTTCCCACCCCATAAATAAGGTGTATTCAAATAAGTTTTTGCAATCGAAACAATGTCATTTGGGCAACTTTCAATAGGTTCATTCCTCCAAAATTTGAATTTGCCGATTGAAAATGACTTATGTTCAGAACTAATGAAGGATCCACGGGTCAAAAGGATATTTCCCTCACTACTTTCTATCGTTAATGTGGAATCAAAAAGCAATATTTTATTTATTTCCCAATCTCGTTTTTCTAACTCGGTTAGATTTGAAATACATTTTTCATCCGTCCAACCTTCGTAATCGTCACTTCGTGATTTTACTTTTCGCCATTGTCTATCTTGTTCGAGAACAATCATTGTTTCTCCAAAAAGTAGTTGACTCACCATTTCGCTGCTATCTTTAGGTTCAGCGCGTAAAGGAGAGATACTGACGGAGCAAAAAGCGAATGTGTCTGACATTACTTTCGAGGAAAATTAGCATTGTTCAATACATTCAATGCTTGTTGAATATGTCGTTCATTGTGATAAATGACGAAATAAAAAGCGTCTCCTATTCTAAATTTAATAATTTTCGAAAGTGAGATAGGTGTTTTTACTTTGCGAATATTAATGGACTTAGCGGATTCTAGAATCTCCAACAAATCATATTGTCTATCTATAAAAAGTTGACAATCATTACCTTTGACTATACCAGCCGTTACACTTGGATTGTAAGAGGAAATAGCTCTAAATTTACGTTTTACGTTTTTTGCATTTCCCAATTTCATACTTTTCCAAGCAGCACGTCCTAGCGGTGAGGACATAAAATTTTGGCTTGGAGTTCTGAATTTAGTCGAAACTATTTTTTCCTGAAAAGCGGCATGATAAAATCGGGCATATTCATTTAAATGAGCAAATACTTCATTCAACGACCAACTGTCTGCGGATGGTTTCCAATTGAGTTGGTCCTCTGAAAGATGTTTCATTTTCTTTTCAACCAAGGTGCAATTTTCAGCAGTTAACTTCTTTAAATCATTAATAACCTCTTCGCCAGTCATACTTTTCGTGTTCCCCTCAAAAATACAACCTTTTTACTGGACTATGTCCAAAAAATGAATAGATTATTAACTGTTTTGTCAACATTTAAAAGTCCATGTGACGAATAATCTATACTTTCGTTATTCATTAGAAATTTGCAAATAAACAACGTGAATAAACCCCTCATTTTTATTACCAACGACGATGGTATTACAGCAAAAGGACTCAGGTCCTTAGTTGAAGCAGCTGAAGAATTTGGCGAATTGGTTATTATTGCTCCTGATAAACCTCAATCTGCAATGGGACATGCCATTACGATTTCAAATCCATTGCGCTCAAATCCATCAGATGTTTTCTCAAAACATACGTCATATTCGTGCTCAGGTACGCCCGTTGATTGTGTTAAGCTAGGAATTTATGAAGTTATGCACCGTAAGCCCGATTTACTCTTAAGTGGAATTAATCATGGTGAAAATACTTCTTCAAATGTTTTGTATTCTGGAACTATGTCTGCCGCTGTTGAGGGCGCTATGGAAAACATCCCATCTATTGGATTTTCGCTGAAAGATTTTTCGACAGATGCAGATTTTTCAGCGACGAAAGAAATAGTGAAAAAAATCATTAAAAGTGTACTGGAAAAAAAGCTTCCAGATCACGTTTGTTTGAATGTTAACATTCCAAAAGGTAAAATCGATAAAATCAGAGGAATAAAGATTTGTAAACAAGCGCATGCGTTTTGGGAAGATCGCTTCGACAAAAGAATTGACCAATTTGGCCGACCCTATTACTGGTTGACTGGGGATTTCGAATGCCAGTCAAATGATGAGGATACTGATTTGAATGCCATAGAAAATGGATATGTTAGTGTGGTGCCGACACACTTTGATTTAACGGCATATTCAGCGCTGGATGTACTTAGAACATGGGATTTATGAATTTTAGAAATTGGAATATTAATCATACGCTCGGACTTATAGTTGGTTTGCTGCTGCCATTGTTATTTTTACCTTTAATAATTGCTCTTGTGGCTTGGTTTCAGAACTTTTATTTTCAACAATTGTGGTATAAATTCTGTACTGACAATAACGTTATGAGTAAAATGGTCACACTCGCTATTTTATCGAATTTGGGAATGTTTTACCTATTTTTAAACAAAGAGAAATATCATTTTGCTTCTGGGATAATTCTTGGAACATTACTCTATTTGCCAGTTGTCGTATATTTCTTATTCTTCTAAAAAAAGTATGTCAAAAAAGCTATATATAATTTCGGGTGAAGCTTCTGGGGATTTGCACGGCAGTAATCTTTTGGAAGAATTATTGGCACAGTCGCCTGATTTAAACGTTCGTTTTTGGGGAGGTGACCGGATGAAAGAATTAGCTGGTGAACCGGCAAAGCATATAAGAGATTTGGCTTTTATGGGTTTTTGGGAGGTTATTACAAATCTTCGAACAATAGCTTCAAATTTGAGGTTCTGTAAAACTGATATTTTAAAATTTAAACCAGATGCTCTGATTCTAATAGATTATCCTGGATTCAATTTACGTATTGCAGAATGGGCAAAAAAAAACGGAATTAAAGTGTACTACTATATATCACCTCAAGTGTGGGCATGGAAAGAAAACCGTGTTAAAAAAATAAAAGCATGTGTGGATGAGATGTTCGTTATACTTCCTTTTGAGAAGGGATTTTACAAAAAACACAACTTTCCGGTACAATATTTAGGTCATCCACTACTTGATGAAGTTGAGAAATTTAAAACAAGAGCATTAAGTAGAAAGGTTTTTCTTTCTGAAAATAAGTATCTTGATCAACAAATAATTGCAATACTGCCAGGTAGCCGAAAACAAGAAGTTTCAGTTAAGCTTCCACTAATGCTCGAGGCGTGCAAGAATTTTCCTGAATATCAGTTTATCATTGCTGGAGCCCCATCTTTGGAAAAGGAATTTTATTTGGAAATTTGTAAAAATTTTAAAAATACAAATATTGTTTTTGGACAAACGTATGATCTTTTAAATCAGTCTATTGCAGCTATCGTTACGTCTGGAACCGCCACATTGGAGACTGCATTGCTCGAAGTTCCTCAAGTTGTTTGTTATAAAGCAAACCCTGTGTCGTATCAAATTGCTAAACGACTGATAAATATCAAATATATTTCTTTGGTAAACTTGATAATGGATGACGAAATAGTGCGAGAACTAATTCAAAATGAGTGCAATGTATCAGGCATCTTAAAGGAATTAAAAGAAATTTTACCAAATGGTAACAAAAGAAAGAGAATTTCGTTGAAATACAAGGAACTAATTACCCGATTAGGTGGAGGAGGTGCTAGTCACGATGTGGCAAAGGCAATACTCTCATCCCTTTAGTAGAAGGTATATTGTAAACGAAATATTTGATTGTGAGAATAGTATTGCTATTTCTTGTTTTATCTGTTTGGCAAAATCTGGATGCACAACAATTACGTATCGGCGTACTGCGTAAATATTCTGTTCAAAAAATTCTTTTTTCTTACGACAAAGGTTCCTATTCTATTTATGGCGATTCCACGCATTTCGGTTCCATTTTACCAAATGAATTTGTGGATATCACTTTTACAGCTTCAGGAAAATTAAATCTCAAAAAAGGCGCAACCTCTTTAGGCGATTTTAAAAAGGTTTTTCTTATACAAAACAAACAGAATAGCTCTATTACACTTAATACTAAGAGTCCTAATGTGAAACTACGGAAATACAAAGATGATTTTGAAATTACGGCGATGAACGATAATTTAAGAGTCGTGAATCTTGTAGATATTGATAATTATCTAGCTGGTGTAGTCGAATCAGAAGGGGGGGGTAAAAAAGAGTTGGCTTACTACGAGGTTCAAGCTATTATGAGTAGGACCTATGCGCGAAAATACCAAAGTAAACATACAGCGGAAGGTTTTGAATTGTGTGATGATGTGCACTGCCAAGCCTATCACAGTATGATGCGCTTTACGCCTAAAATTGATTCGGCGGTAAAGGCAACTTCTGGCGTTATTATGGTTGATGAAAATGAAAAGTATGTCGATGCATATTTTCATGCCAATTGTGGCGGACAGTCATGCCTCCCCGAATACGTTTGGAATAATCCTGTACCTTATTTAAGTACGTTTAAGGATACATTTTGTATCTATACAAAACAGGCTACCTGGACAAAAAAGATACCAAAAGGGGAGTGGAGCAGCTTTTTAGTCAATGATTACAATTATCCGGTTGAGGATTCTGTTTTTGGTTCGCAGATTTATGATTTTACTCAAAATGATCGATTAGCATTCTATGTTTCTCCAACTCTCGGGATTCCTCTTCGCGATATTCGTATGAAGTTCAATCTTAAATCAACATATTTTAGTTGTTATTCTGAGGGAGATTATGTTGTTCTTAACGGGCGTGGATTTGGTCACGGTGTTGGGTTGTGTCAGGAAGGAGCGATGAAAATGGCCAAATACGATTACACTTATCAGCAAATCATATTGTTTTATTTCCCAGGTATTTTTTTTCACGACTCGAATACAGATGCATTTTTCACGCAAAACACTATTGACCTTAGCGAATTTTAAGTTTAATTATAGGTTATAACGAAGATGTCCTCGTCGTCTTTTTTGAAGAATTTATTCTCCCGTGCATAACGTTCTTTCCCAGCAAGCGTTTTTAAGTCTTTCAAACTGGCCTCAGTGTCAGATAATTTGATTTTGACTTCTTCTCGAGTTGCTTCAATTTGATTTAACATTTTTGTTTGTCGAACCATAGAGAAAATGTCCATGTCATCTAAAAAAACAGCATATAGCACAAACAATATTCCTGTGAATACATACTTGTTTTTTAGAAATGGATAAAACTTCTTCATGAAATCAAAGTTACGCCCAAAATTTATTCTATTTTAGATTTTTAATCAAAGTTATTCAGTATTGCTTGTTTAATTCTCAAAAGTTCTTCCTGCCTTCCTATTTCAATTGCCTACCTTTATAATTGCAAATTAAATTAAATGAAAAAAATCCTATTTATTGCTGTTCTCTTATTCGGGAATTTTACTTATTCTCAATTGTCCAAAAATGTTCTTTTTCTCGGAAATAGCTATACGGGTGTGAATAATTTACCACAATTAACAGCCGATTTAGCAGTATCTGCAGGAGATAATTTGTCTTTTGATAGCAATACGCCGGGTGGATATACTTTCAGCGGACATTCGACAAATGCAACTTCGTTGCAAAAAATTCAAGCTGGAAATTGGGATTTTGTTGTACTACAAGAACAAAGTCAACTTCCTTCGTTTCCAATAGGACAAGTTCAAACAGCTTGTTTTCCATATGCTACAATTTTGGATAGTATAATCCGAGAATATAACTCTTGTGCCGAAACTATGTTTTATATGACTTGGGGACGTGAAACAGGGGATGCTCAGAATTGCGCAAGTTGGCCACCGGTTTGCACGTACAATGGAATGGACAGTCTTCTTCGATTGCGTTACGAACAAATGGCAATAGACAATCAAGCTATACTTTCTCCAGTTGGAGCTTTGTGGCATTATATTCGTCAAAATAATCCTTTGTTGCAATTGTACGCCTCAGATGGAAGTCACCCAAACGCTGCAGGAAGTTATGCCGCGGCTTGTTCTTTTTATTCAACGATTTTCCGAAAAGATCCGACATTGATTACAGACAATTATGGCTTGTCGGCTACAGATGCGCTCACAATAAGAAATGCAGCAAAAATGGTAGTTTATGATAGTTTATTGACTTGGCATGTTGGTGAATTTGATCCAGTAGCCAATTTTCCTGCAGTTTATCAAGTAAACAATTTTACCGTCCAATTCACAAATCTTTCTACAAATGCAACTACTTATTCTTGGGATTTTGGAGATGGAGCTACATCAAATGCGATAAACCCAGTTCATACGTATTCATCTCCGATTTTTTATTCTGTTCAACTTATTGCTGAGGATTGTGGGCAAACTGATACTATTGTTCAAATTGTAGAACTTGTTGCTCAAGGTTTGGACGAAAGTAAATTGCTCAATCTACAAATAAACCCAAATCCAGCAAAAGATTTTATCAACGTTCAAATAGAGAATGCGGACCAAATTTCCCTGACAAATTTACAAGGAGAAATTATTCAGGTTCCGATTCAGAAAATAGGGGATAGCTATAAACTTGATGTTTCTCTGCTTTCAAAAGGACTATATTTCATCAAAGCAGAGAAAGACGGAAATGTTTACTCAGGTAAAATTATAAAAGAGTAATCAATTAACGTTTCGCAACAGTTTTCTGGAATACTTTTTGTTATCTTTGTTGTACCAAACTATTGGGGTCGTATTGGATTTGACAGCGATTGAGGTGGTTTAGTGTCAGCATGCAGAGCGTTGAAGTGAAGCTCTTAAATATCTTGCTCCAAACTATAATTGACAACACGTCATACGCACTTGCAGCTTAATTAACGGAATGTTAATTTGCTTAATCTCAGTGAAGTTTAGTAACTAAGACAAGTACTCTCGCAAAGATTCCGGTCATTAATCTTTGCATTTGAGAGTTCAAACTTTTGATCTAGGACTAACGATGATTCTAAGGTAGTCCGAAACTCAGAATCTAAGTTGTGAAATTGGGTGTTCTTGTCCGTTTTCACAATCGAAAATAAATCAAGAAATAAGCATGTAGAAAGCTAGAATGCACATTGTTTGGACGAGGGTTCGAAACCCTCCGACTCCACTAAAGGGGAGAGCTCTAGATTTTTATAGAGCTCTCCCTTTTTTATTTCTCCTGAAACCCCATCTATACTAAGCATCAGACGAAGCACTTCATTAATTCTAGGGGTTCGACATTTTTTAGATTAATCAATCCTTAAATTCAAGTAGTAATTTCAATGTTTAAATTAAGCATCAGTAATACAGACACTTAATACAATTATAAAAACTCATGTATCTAAAACAATTTACACTGCTCTAACCTTCTGTTCCCATTTCCAGGCACTTTCCATCCCTTCTTCCAGAGTCAGTTCTGTTTTCCACCCAAGAACT